>Ga0206819_10071_pt1 | contig 37859 bp, 34 predicted proteins | sample Alteio_BWOrgCont_87_FD_152855 | JGI IMG/M metagenome (GOLD analysis project Ga0206819, IMG submission 152855) | Enriched cells from forest soil in Barre Woods Harvard Forest LTER site, Petersham, Massachusetts, United States -... | ecosystem: Environmental > Terrestrial > Soil > Temperate forest >... | reverse complement strand
GCGTGCCGGTAATATTCGTGCTGTGCGTACCGTTAATGTTTGTGCCGTTAGTACCGTTAAAGGTTGTCCCGGTAGAACCGTCAAAGTTTATGCCGTGCGTACCGTAAGCGTTTGTGCCGTTAGTACCGGTAACGTTTGTGTGCGTGCCGGTAAAATTGCCGGTATTGTGTGATCCAGTATTAATGGGTGGACCGTTCGCCGAATGCGGTCCTACCACATGCACTTGCGGCTGCGAATCCCCCTGCGGTCCTGCCGAAGAAGCGAAACGCGGCGAAATAACTGCGATCGCACAGAGAACGATCAGCGTCACCACCAGCCAGCTGATGGAAATGATTCTGCCAAATTTCGTTCTTATTTTTTCCGGCGACATACATCCCCTACGGATGCCGGGTGCAATTTAGGATTTTGCCACGCCGCATCAGTATAACTTTATTGACTTCCACTCCTGGAACAGTATTGCGCGCAACTAATCGTTCAATTTTATATTTGCACGATATCTGCATCGCGGCTTCACACTTGCCCAGGCCAAGCTGTCGCACCGATGGTGTGAGCGACTTGTGAAGCACCGACCGAGACCGAAATCCGAATTCAACCTCTTGACATTGCCAACTTTTCTCACTATTGTGAGCCTGGAATTACCAGCGTCTCCCACCAGTCATACGCGATGAAAAAAATCACTTCACCGATGGTGGCCATCGGTGCGATTCTCAGTCTCTCCATATTCGCGCCAACAACAGTGTGTGCGCAGCAAGTATCGATGCAATCGCCGGGATTGCCTCAATATAGTCAAACAACCGGAAGCTATTACCAGGGTGGTGCCAGCGCCGCTGCTGCCAGAGCGCAGCAAGCCTATCCGCAGGCCTATCCTTACCCGACACAAGCGCCGCAGAGTTATCCTGCAGCAGCGCCGCAAAATCAGCTGCAACAAAACAGTCCTATCCAACAGGGTTATCCTGCACAACAGAGTTATTCGGCACAACAAGGTTATCCTGCACAGCAAGGATTTCCCATACAACAAAGTACGCCTGCGCAGCAAAGTTATTACGAGCAATCACAAAACTACTCCTCACAAGAACGAACTTCCATACAAGGTGCGGAGAGTCCTGCATATCAAGCAGCGGAAACCCCATACGAAGCGCAAGAACGCGCCCTCCAACAATCCAAAATGTTGGATCAAGTCGATTCCGGACAAAGCAAAGTCGATACGCCATCAGGCGAGGCTATGCAACATCCGGAAGAATCGTCACCTGCGAGTGTGCGCGGCAAAGTCTCCAAAACCGGCTTGAGCGGCGCAATGCGAACTGCCGGCAGAATTGTCGGACGCACAGCGCTTGTGGCACTGCCGGTGACCGGCATCATCCTTCTCACACGCGCAGCAGCCACCAGCGGTATGCCGATGATGGCACCAGGTATGGGGATGATGCCACGCATGGGTTTCGGTGGTTTTCCCGGTACTGGCTTTGGCATGCCCGGCATGGGTGTGCCCATGGGTATGGGCTTTCCTAACCTAATGAACGGACTGCGCTAGGTCTTGTTTTGCCACACGCGGCACCCATTGGCGCAGCGGCTTGCCATCAAATACGGTGACCTGATCTTGCTTGCATCCGAGTGCCGCTTTCAGATGGCACACCTCGCGATGCAATCGCAGGGTCAGATTGTGCACCGCACCTATCTGATTCTGCTTGTAAGCGCTCAGGCTGTCTGACACATCAACAGTTTCTCCGACCAGCACCTGCACCACATCCGGTGTCGTGCCCGCATATTTGATTGCCACCGGAACGATAGGAACATCCAAACCATTCTCAGCACACAACAGCGCGATCCTGGCCGCACCTTTCTTGAACGCGTGCGTTGAGCCATCGCGATAGATATCGCCTTCCGGAAAGATCACGATCGGCTCAGCCTTCTGCGCCTGCCTTCTCATGAACGACAACAGATCAAGGCGCGGGTCAGCGGGAAACGCCCCGATCGCCCGTAGCAGCAAACCCTGCAATCCCCTCAATTCATTTGGCGAAACCATATAATTTGCCGGACGCTCAATCAACTGCTGCACCACCGGCCCATCCCATCTAGCTGAATGATTTGCGATCATAATGAACGATCCCTGGGGCAGCCGTTCCCGTCCCTTGATCTCAAACCGGACAAAATGTTTCTTCACGCTGATCCAATTGATCAAATTCAACACGGCGTATGTAATCCAGCTCTTGCGATCGACTGGCGCCTTTTTAATCCTTCGCAATTTCATGACAGCATCCTCTTCCAGCCCCCAACTCCTGGGGGCTTGCTCGTTGGTTTTTCCACTTAGAGCTTATCGCTCGCGCTTCCTTAACCACACGCGCAAAAAACACTTCCCCGACTGTGCATCATTCCGGGATCAAAAAACGACTGGGGTCCGGCCTCGACAGCATGAGCATCACGGTAAATAAGGAATCATGGGAGGATCACGCAATTCTTCACGGAAAATGAAAGACAAATGTCAGACTACCGGCATCAATCTTGAATCGATCGCGAAACGCAGAATGTGTGCAAATTTAGTGGCAATCGATCAGTAGATTACGAGTTACCTTTCGTTGGCTAAAGAGTAATCGTTTGTTTCCGCCAGGAGTTTCGTTCATGAATAGAGAGATTGACCAAGCACCACACAATGCTCCATCACAAACGACGTGGTTGGACCAGGCCAGAGAGTTCGTCTACGAACATCCGGCGGCAGTTACCGGCACAGTTGTCGCTGCTGCATCTGTCGGACTGCTAATTTGGAGCCGCGGACGATCCGCGCGGCTGGAGGAAACAGTGGCCGCGGGAACGTCAAGATTGGCTCCCATCGAGAGAATCGGTGGGCTTGGCACAGATCTCGCCAGTTCGGTTGCGACGCTTGGTGAAACCGCCTCAGGATTGGAGAGACCCATGGGAAATTTCTCGATTCTTGGGCAGCTTGGGTCTGGATCCAACGTAGCTAGAGTTGAGACTTTGTTGCAGATGGGTCGACCTGTCGATTCGGCAGCTGGGTTCTTGGAGACGAGTGGTTTGGCTCAGAAAGCGGAAGGGCTACAGGGGCTGCTGAACCCTGAAACTAACCCGGCTCTAGTTGTCCGACCAAACGCTGGGCTGGCAGCCACCGAACATCTATTCCCGATGCATTCTAGTGGAATGCCATTCAGTGGAATCGGACACGGCGGTCCATCAATTACTGAATCGCCGCTCGAGTTCTTCGACGATGTTGCCCATGGTGGCATGACCCACGGCACTCCTGCAATTACAGAACCGATGATGCAGATACGCGGAATGCGACAGAGCACGCCATTAGTGGACTTACATCGCGGGCAGTCGAATCCAGATCTCTTCGGCGCAATTGCGAGGACAAAAGAAGGCAAGGTAATGGGGGGATTTGGTGATACACCAATAGTCCTGGATGGAAGCCCAACTGTGGTTAAAGGGCAAATACTCGATCCAACCGTTGGTTCACTCGGGAAAACGCAAATACGTGGAATCCGACAGAGTATGCCGACATTAGAGGAGACAACCCGCCCGGCGTCGAATCCAGATCTCTTTGCCGCAATTGCCAGGACAAAAGAAGGCAAGGTGCTAGGAGGATTTGGTGATAAGCCACCAATAGGCCTGGATGGAAGCCCAATTGTGGTTAAAGGGCAAATACTCGATCCAACCGTTGGTTCACTCGGGAAAACGCAAACACATGGAATCCGACAAAGCATGCCGACATTCGAGGAGACAGCCCGCCCGGCGTCGAATCCAGATCTCTTTGCCGCAATTGCCAGGACAAAAGAAGGCAAGGTGCTAGGAGGAATGGGTGATAAGCCGCCCATAGGGCTGGATGGAAAGATAGTGGCTAATATCTTTCCGCCGACCAAATTGGGATAGGGCTATCTTCAATGCTGTGATAGCTCATGGAGAAACACTTCAAGCACAGGAGCGGAACTAGTTTGACCCTGACGAACGGCGGGACATCAAGCCATAGTAAATCGCAGCCGAGGTCGCGAAACCGACGAACCAGGCGTAATCATACAGAGGTTTAAGCGGCGCGACGAAGGCGCCGATCCAGGCGAAGAGGCAGCCGATTACTGTGGCGGCGACAGCCTTCCAGTTCCAGCCGGCGGTGTATTGGTACTCGCCGGTATGGAGATAGAGTTCGGCGAGCACGAGTTTCTTCTTGCGCACTAACCAATAGTCGGCAATGAGCACGCCGGCGATCGAGCCCAGCCCGCCGGAATAGCCTTGCAGCCAGGCGTAGATGAAGCCACTCGGATCCGCAACCAACTTCCACGGTTGCAGAACTATGCCGAGTATGCCGGTGATCAGCCCGCCGGTTTTGAAGCTGATCCAGCGAGGGAATGCATTGGCGAAATCGTTAGCAGGTGACACGACGTTAGCAGCAATGTTAACTGAGAGCGTGGCGACTGCAATCGTGAACATGGAAATTGAGACGAGAACTGGATTATCGAAGAGACTGACGAGATTGACCGGGTTCCACAGTTTATCCATGGAAACATGCGGATAGATGATCTCCGATGCGGATGTAATCATTACGGCCATTGTGGAAAATACAGTCATCGCCGTCGGCAACGCAATTACCTGGCCGATCGTCTGCTCACGCTGGCTGCGCCCGAATCGCGTGAAGTCAGGCATGTTCAAAGACAGAGTCGCCCAAAAACCAATGATCGCTGTCAAAGAAGGAATGAAGACCGGAAAGAAAGCGGCAAAACTGGTGAGCTTGCCGGGATTGCTGAGCAGATTGCCCAGCCCATGCGCATTAGAAACGGACCAGATCATCAACGCTGTCGTCATGATCATCACGAACGGCGCGGCAAATCCCTGAAATTTTCTCAGCAGATCCATGCCTTTGTAGATGATCAGAATGTTGATGCCCCAGAAGATCATGAAGGAAACCCACTGAGTAACCGGGTATCCACCGACTGGATCGGCACCGAGCAACGTCTTCCACTGCGGAATGAATGCGACAAGACCATTGTGCAGTGCGGAGCCGCCGATCCAACTCTGAATCCCGAACCATCCGCATGCCACCAGAGCGCGCATGATTGCAGGCAAGTTAGAGCCATTAGTGCCATATGCCGCTCGGGCGAATACAGGAAACGGGATACCGTATTTGGTGCCCGGGTGCGAGTTCAACAATATTGGAATCAGCACGATTATGTTGCCCAGCAAGATTGTCAGGATCGCTTGCCACCAGTTCATGCCTGACGCCATCAGTCCGGATGACAACATGTATGTCGGAATGCAAGCCGACATCGCTACCCACAGTGCAGCGTAGTTGTATGTGCTCCACGTACGCCCCGATACCGCAATCGGTGCCAGGTCGTGGTTATAGAGATTGCTGGCAGTGATGCAGCGCTCGTCTTGCAGTTCGACACGGCCGTCGGGATGTTCCACGACTGCGGTCGAATATGCGGCGAGGTCGCCAGGAGTTGCGGGCACGGATTCATCCATAGTAAAGGGGCCTTGCTGGTTGCCTGATGGAGTGCACGAACAATATACTTGTTTAGCCGCCAGCATTCCACTGTGGCTAATCCGCAGCGGCGCACCACAATGGGGAAACTTCTATGTCGTCAACGATCGCAATTCCCGACCGCCAGGAGATGGAACGCTTTATGAAAGAAGCAATAGCCGAGGCGAAAATGAGCTACGACGAAGGGGGCGTTCCGATTGGATCGATTCTGGTAAAGAACGGCGAGGTGATCGCGCGCGGCTATAACCGCCGGGTACAGCACGGTGATCCGACAGCACATGCCGAAATTAATTGCATAAGAAACGCCGGGCGGCTCGGTGATTTTCGCAGCACCATCGTCTATTCCACTCTAATGCCGTGTGCAATGTGCGCCGGAGCAGTCATTCAATTTCGTGTGCCGATCGTCGTGGCAGGCGAGGATCGAACTTTCGAAAGCTCGCGCAAGTGGATGGAATCGCACGGCGTTAAGGTCGTTGACCTCGACCTGGACGAGTGCTACAACCTCTTGCAGCTGTTCGCCAAGATGAAACCTGATATCTGGAAAGAGGACATTGGCGAGCTTTAACGGCTGTCGTGACAAGGCTTTACGCTGTTTTGCCCGGCCCCTCGGCAATTTCCTCAAATAGTGGTAGAACAGAAGTAGGAAAAGGAGGCTTTATGACAGCATCTACGACAGTATCTCCTCCGGCATCGAAACGCAAACGCGCGACCACCAAGGCATCCCATAACGTGCTTGCTACGTGCCCCGTCAACGGAGCGGGCTGGTGTCCGTATCCTTTCTCTCCGGAACAATTGAAAAAGCGGCTAGAGGCTAAGGCCGCTGCCGCCCGACAAGAATCAAAAACCAAGACCAAATCCGCAAAATAGAGCCCAGACGCCAGCCAGAGCTTTATCTATTGATGATGCCGTTGTGTCCTTGCGACTCAGCTAGGCAGCTGCGGGACGTTGCGGCTTCCAGTTTACGCGGCAAACGCCGTTTTTGCAGCAGTCAGCTTCGCCGCTGCCGGTAGTGGATTGCTGTGAGGATTGAGCTTCGGTGGGGACCTTAAACTCAACGGTCTTAGCCATCGGTGCTTTGTTGTCGATTGAATTCGAAATCTGTTGCGTGTCCATGGCTTTGTGCTCCGGTTTCCTTTCGATGGCAAGATGATACGGTTGAAAGTTGAATTGGTCGATTGGTGGAAATACTAAGGCATGCGTAAGTCTCCCACGCCGGGATTCAGGGAAATTAGCCGGACGGCAGCGATTATTTATCTGCTTGTCGGGCTGGCGACCCCATTGCTGCCGGCGCATGCAGAGCCGCTCCAGGCGCGGATCCAGCACACTGAAACGATGCCATCGGTCAGCCCAGAACTACGTTCTGGCTCCAAATTCAACTTGAATATTACGGCCGAATCCGCCAGCAACCGCTGGGTCAAAATCCCCAATTGGCTTGCCGGAACGTGGATCGTCGACAGCGAATGGACTGTCTCTCGGCAGGACTGCGTTACGGGCCAAACTTCAAATGCGGCCACTTATTTCAAAGCGAAAAGTCGTTTCACGTATGGTGATCAACGCGACCGTGAGGGCGGCATATGGCACTACCTGGGGGTGCCCTATTGCTCGTCGACCGACTTTCCCAGCTTCACCGAATATCATCAGGTTTCTTCTAAGGACTTCATCGAGAACGTGCCGCAACGAGTGTCCATAAAAACTGAGTTCGCTGTGATCCGCGTCAGCAAGAGCACGCGCCAGGTGATTGAAACCCTGCAGCAGGAAAGCATAACTACTTACAGTTTTGCCAATGTCGACCAGCTCGACATGACGTCGAGCACCAAGGTGTTCGATCAGCTGGGCAGCGCCCGCAACATAGCGGGCAACCAGGCGGTCGTGACGCGGGCGGAGCCGTTCGAGCAGATCGAGCAGGACAATGGCAAGAACCTGCACGAGCTGTTCCGCCAATTCCTGCTGGCGAATAACTTGGCAAGGCTGCTACCTGACTGACCGGCGGGGATTTCGGATGCGGTATCGCGCTTTTATTTGCTAGAATTGGCGGCTCGCGAAAGCGATGTCGGTTTGGCACCAGCGATACTCTTTGTCTTTTGAGGATTTTGTATGAGCATGATCGGCTGTTATATAAGCTTGCCGGCTGCGGAGGTACAAAAGGTCGACGACGACGAGGAGTTTCTCGCGAACGTGCTCGGCGAGCAAGATGACCGCCCTAATTTGTGCATCGAAAAGAGTTGGCAAGGAATTCATTACGCGTTGAACGGGGATCCGTGGAAGGGAAGTGGACCGCTGTTCAATGCTGTTTTGGGCGGCAAAGAAGTGGGCGAAGACCTCGGGTACGGTCCGGCGCGCATTCTCAGCCCAGAAGAAGTGGCGGAAACAGCCAAAGCGCTCGACGCAATCTCAATGGAAGATTTCGAGAACCGCGTCTCGAAATGCGATTTCACCTCAGACCAGATCTACGTCTACGCCGGCGAAGACCCAGACGAGATCGTCGAAGAATTAGGTACGTACTTCGCAGACCTACAAACCTTCTTCAACGAAGCCGCCCAACGATGCGACGCCATGCTGATCTTTTTGAGTTAGGCTCCTCTGGGCCTCGCAGTCAACCGGCCGTGGCTAATGGCGCCGGGGCGGTTACTTTTTTGTCGGGCGGAAGGGCTGGAAAGAGAGGAACGGCGAGCCTTGCCAGACCGCGACGGAGACGGCGAGGGGACCGGCGGGGTCGAGTTGCAGGCGGACGATTTTGTCGGAGCAGGAGATTTGCTTGACGGTCGAGCCGCAGATCCAGGACCAGTCGACGCTGCAGACTGCTTCATTTAATGGCGGCAGATCGGCGGCTTTGACGAGCGAAGCACCGATGGTTGGATCGCCGGCTTGGTCGACGGCTTCGAGTGACAGCCCGTTGCCGTCGTTGAGCGCCAGGGTGAAGTTGCGCAGGCTGCTGTTGCCGTGCGTGATGGTTTTGCCGAGCAGTTGATTGTTATCGATGGTCATGTCCGGCGTATGCCTTTTGCGCGGTGTCCTTGAGCTGAGCCACATCCTGTATAGGAAACGATTCGTCGCGGAAAGCTTCGACCCCATCAAGCATGGTCAAAACGACTTTGGCTTTGTGAATCTCGTGCGGGTCAATGGCGAAAAGATTCTTGTCGATGACGATCAGGTCAGCGGCTTTGCCTGGCTCAATCGACCCTGTTTCATGCTCTTCATGATTGACGAAAGCGCCGTTTATTGTGTACGCCGCCAGCGCATCCGGTAGTGCTAGCTTCTGGTCGGGCAAGAGCGGATCGAGCTTGTTCTGATCGATTGATTGGCGTGTCACTGCTACTTCGATTTCATCCAATGGATTGAGCGTCGTCACCGGCCAGTCACTGCCACCAGCCACGGTGGCGCCAGAACGGTAGAGACTGCCGAACAAATACAGTTGTTTCGAACGCTCGGGTCCGATCAGCGGGACAGTGCATGAAACTATATAGGGATCGTTGAAAGCCCAAAACATCTCGCAATTTGCCACCACTCCCAAATCGCGAAACCTTTCGATATCGCCTGGCGAGATCAGCTCCAGGTGAGCGATCTCATGCCGCAGCTGGCTGCTGTCTGCAAATCTCGCGGCTTGAAAAGCATCGAGGGAGTCATGCACTGCCTGATCGCCGATGGCGTGGATGTGCACCTGAAAACGAGCCAGGCTCAGCATCGCTACCAGCTTAGTCAGATCGGCGGCAGTGTAGTTGGGGATACCGCGGCAATCGGGGCGATCCGTATAAGGAGAGCACATCGATGCAGTGTGCGCCTCGATCACGCCGTCAGCGAAGATTTTCGCCGAAGTGGCGCGCAAACGACCTTGGGTAAACTTCTCTCGCGCACGTTGCATCTTCTCGACTTGACCAACACCCAGCGCCGGATCTGTGTGAAGTGCTGCCACCACCTTAAGCGAGAGTTTACCCTGGCGTTGCAGTTCCAAATACGCATTAAGCACGTTGGCATCGGCATCTGCATCTTGCACCGAGGTGATGCCGAAGCGATTGGCCATTTCGACGGCTCGTGCCAATCCCGCAACCCGATCTTTGTCGCTCGGCTGCGGCATCACATGTTGCACAAGCTGTACCGCTGATTCTCGCAGGGTTCCCGAGGGCTCACCATTGGCGTCGCGCTCGATTTTGCCGCGCGGCGGATCTGTTGTTTCTTTTGAAATTCCGGCTGCTTTGAGGGCAAGCGAGTTAGCCCAGGCGGAATGATAGTCTTGCGAGAGGAGCAACGCCGGGCGATCGGGCACCACTCGATCGAGATCGACTTTGGCCGGGCTGGCATCGGGGAACAGTGGTAACGCCCAGCCACTGCCTGAAACCGCCGGGTCGGATTTGTGCGCCTGCGCGTAGTCTGCAATCATCTTGAGCGCGCCATCTTTGGTCTGCGCATCATCGAGGTTGCACTCGGAAAGATGCATGCCACCATCCATCAAATGCACGTGCGAATCGTGAAAGCCCGGCAGAATCATGCGACCGGCAAGCTCTTGCACATGCGTGCCGCTGCCGACATACTTCTGCGCGCCCAGGTCGCTGCCCACATAAACAATCTTGCCATCGCGAATAGCGACCGCCTGCGCCCACGATCGTGCGGCGTCCATCGTGTAGATGCGCCCGCCGACCAGCACCAGCTCTGCTTTCTCGGTGCATGCCGTGGGTGAAGCAGCCGCTTGCTCAGGCTCAGCATTAGCCGGCAGCACCCACTGGCAACAAAACAGAAGCGAGACAAACAGGGTTAGGTTTTTGTGTTTCAGCATTTTCTACAAACTAGGATATGATTCGCGAACAAGAAGTATAAATGACCATGGCAATAAGCGGCGGCAAAATTTGTGACTGAAGCAGCTTTCGATGTTGTTGTAATCGGCGCGGGCGGCGCCGGCATGATGTGCGGCATAGAGGCGGGGCGACGGGGGCGGCGCGTGGCGCTGGTGGATCATTCCGCCAAGATTGGGCGGAAGATCCTGATCTCAGGAGGCGGGCGCTGCAACTTCACGAATATAAACACGACCGCCGATAATTTCGTTTCCAAGAATCCGCATTTTGCCAAATCTGCGCTGGCGCGATTTACGCCGGACGACTTCATAAAGATGGTGCAAGCGCACAAGATCAAATTTCATGAAAAGAAACTGGGGCAGCTGTTCTGCGATCAATCGGCGCAGCAAATCGTCGATCTATTGGTCGATGAATGCAAACATGCAGGCAACCACTTCATTCTCGATTGCAATGTCAAAAGTATCGAGAAGGAACGGCGTTTCATCATCAAAACCACGCGGGGAACATTCACCGACGATTCGCTGGTGATTGCCACCGGCGGTCTGTCAATTCCCAAAATTGGTGCCACTGGATTTGGTTACCACCTCGCCAGACAATTCGGACTGCGAGTAGTCGCGACTGACCCGGCCCTCGATGGATTCAACTTCAGCGAGACCGATTTGCGCAGATTCGAGGAGCTACCAGGCGTTTCCATCGATACTACGGTGCATTGCAATCAGGCGTATTTTCGCGAGAACATTCTTTTCACTCATACGGGACTGAGCGGTCCGGCGAGCCTGCAAGCGTCACTCTATTGGAGGAATGGGGATGCCATCGAAATTGACCTGCTGCCTGGTTTTAACGTGTCTGACTGGCTGGCGCAAAAACGCGCCAACGGCAACAGAGCAGAGGTCAAGAATGTTCTATCGGATCTGCTGCCAAAACGATTTGCAGAAAAATTCTGCGAGATGGGCGGCTTTAACTCGCCGTTGAATCAGTTGAATGACCAGAGACTTGCCGCACTGAGCGAAGCGCTCCACAACTGGCAGATCAAGCCAGGCGGAACCGTCGGCTATCGCAAAGCAGAGGTCACCAGGGGCGGTGTCGACACCGATGAGCTTTCGTCAAAAACTATGGAAGCGAAAAATGTGCCGGGCTTGTATTTCATCGGCGAAGTAGTCGATGTCACCGGGCAGCTGGGTGGCTATAACTTCCAGTGGGCCTGGGCTTCCGGACACGCAGCCGGTCAGGCTGTGTAGTTCAATCGATTGTGAAGATCGAACTGCTGACTCTGTGTTTGCAAGCTTTGTTAACAAATCAGAAAGTGGGACTCCTCATTTGATCGGCGATCTACAACGGTAGGTTAACGCTATTAGCAGCCGGCTGCGCGACGTGGCAGCGGCCAAAGCCGTCGAGATCGTTCAATTCCTCAACGGTGAGAGTGCGCACGTACTGTTTGATTTCCGCTGCCTTCTTAATTAAGCTATCGTGCAACTTATTGAGCGCAACAATGATCTCGCCGCCTTCGCGGGGAGACCAGCTACCGGCAATCTTCTCTGGATCGAACTCTTTCACTTGCAGACAAAGCATCTCAACGCAGCGCGCATCTTTCCCTGGTTCCATATTCTCACTTACCGGTTCGCGATTCATTTTAATAACCTCATTGCTTCAGCCCGCGCCGGGCCGCATTTGAGCCGCGACGGCTCTGATCAAGTTTCCTACAATTACAAGCCAGCCAGAAACTCCCGGATGCGCTCCGAAAGAATTGGTTCTTTCTTCGCCTTGTCCGCCGCGTAATTCCATTCTTCCTTATCCGTCTTCACGTGCGCTCCCGCAGGCAGCTGTTCATCACCGATATCCCCAGGCTCATTGGGCATAGGTACTGCCGGTGTGTTATCGCGTTCTTTATCGATCATTTCCCTCGCCTCCTTCGCACTCATCTAGACTGGCGATTCCGGAAAAAGAGGCAGGTTTTGGGGAAATTTTTCTTTTAGTTAAGAGCTAGAGCTCCATTCTGTTGTGCTTGTGTCGGCGATCGGCGCATTGGCAATGCCTACGCGATTGTATACTGCCAGGCATGTCTCGTATAATCGCGATTCTGATGTGATTCGCGGTGAGGAACGGCAATGAAAAGCTTGGTGATCGGCGCAACTGGCTACATTGGGATTGTTGTTGCAGAACGTTTGTTGCAGACCGGAAGAACCGTAATCGGCGTTTCCAGATCAGACGAAGGGGCGGAAAAGCTTCGCAAGATCGGCGTCGAACCATTTAACGCCAGCCTGGAGGAACCAGCTGCAATCATTCGCAGGATCAGCGACGTCGATGAAGTGATCTACATCGCATACGGCTACCAGAGCGAAGCGGCCGCAATCAAAGAGTTGAATGACGCTAAGAGCCACCTCACCGACATTCTAAAAGCGATGTTCAACACGAAGAAAACCTTTGTGCTCACAAGCGGTACAGGTGTGATTCCCGAAAGCGGAGACATTGTTTACGCGGAAGACACGCCGCTACCGCCAACAGAGTCACCGATTACACTAGCACGCCGCAAGCTTGAGATCGAGGTAATGGAAGCAGGCAAACAAGGTTTTCGCACAATCGTATTGCGTCCACCGACGGTGTATGGACGCGGCGGCAGCTTTGTCGTGCCGCGCACCCTACTCGACCACGCTATAGAGCAGCGCGAATCTGTTTACGTCCATGGCACTGAAAACAAGAAATGGTCTACGGTTGATGTAGATGACCTGGCGGATCTGTTTGTCCTAGCGCTGGAAAAAGCACCGAGCGGATCACTGTACAACACCGCTAGCGAATCTGGTGTCACGGTGCAATCGTTCGCCGAAGCAATCAGTCGAGCAGCAGGTCTTGGCGGTAAGACGAAACCAATTACACTTGACGAATCAATCAAAATATTCGGACCGTGGGGCGAATGGATCACGTTCAACAATCAATGCTCCGGCGAAAAAGCCCGCACAGAACTCGGCTGGAAGCCGCACCGCAAGTCGATGCTGGAGGACATCGAGCGAGGCAGTTACGCTGTGCCCCTCGCCAAGTAGTCATTCTAAGTGAGCGACAAATCCTCGATTGAGTGGACGAACGCTACGTGGAATCCGATAACGGGCTGCACGAAGATCAGTCCTGGTTGTGCCAATTGTTATGCGGAAACATTTGCGGAACGATTTCGCGGCGTTCCTGGGCATCCTTATGAACAGGGATTCGATCTGAAGCTCTGGCCAAATCGGCTGAGTTTGCCATATACATGGAAGAAACACAAATTCATTTTCGTCAATTCGATGAGCGATCTTTTTCATAAGGATGTTCCCGAAGAATATATTTTGCAAGTCTTCAAAGTGATGAATGAAGCAAATTGGCATACATACCAGGTTTTGACGAAACGGCCAGAGCGGATGTTAGAGATGAACGATCGGCTGCCATGGTCAAAAAATATCTGGATGGGAACGAGCGTTGAAAATGCAGACTATGCGTTTCGAGCGAAAATCGTTGCGCAGTGCGGTGCACATACCAGATTTCTCTCGGTCGAACCACTCCTGGCCCCGATCAGTGAATTGCCATTAGATGGCATTGATTGGGTAATCGTCGGCGGCGAATCGGGTCGACGTTGCAGAAAAGTCCAAGAAGAATGGATCATCGACATCAAGAATCAATGTGGCGCAGCCGGAGTGCCGTTCTTTTTCAAACAGTGGGGTGGGCCAAACAAGAAACGTACCGGCAGACTGTTGCAAGGTCGCACATGGGACGAGATGCCGGCGCGTTAGGACTGGAAGAATGCACTTTTCTGCGGTAAGGTTATTGTCACGGCATCAAGGAGCGCTTTCGACGTGGCACAGTCTACCTCCGTAAAGGATCAAGCTACGACTGTCGTCATGCCGATCCTCTTATCATTGAGTATTTGTCATTTGCTCAATGACATGATTCAATCGTTGTTGCCCGCGATCTATCCAATTCTCAAAACCTCATTTCAACTAAGTTTTGAACAAATTGGTTTGATTACGTTCACCAATCAATTGACAGCATCGTTGTTGCAGCCGGTCGTAGGCTTGTACACCGATCGGCATCCCAAGCCATATTCGCTAGCCTGCGGTATGTGTTCGACACTATGCGGGCTGCTGTGGCTCAGCCAAGCGACAGCCTATTGGCAGATACTGTGCGCTGCTGCAATGGTCGGTGTCGGCTCATCGATATTTCATCCGGAATCATCACGCATGGCACGCAGCGCTTCCGGCGGTCGTCATGGTTTGGCTCAATCGGTGTTTCAAGTTGGTGGCAACGCCGGTACGGCGATTGGTCCGCTTTTGGCCGCTTACGTAATTTTGCCGCATGGACAAGGCAGCATCGCCTGGTTTTGCGGCGCAGCACTGATTGCAATCTCGATGCTTATCTGGGTCGGCCGCTGGTTTTCCGAGCACCTGCGCGCACAAAAAGCGAGAAAGCAGATTGCCGATCCGAATTTACCTCGACGCAAAGTAATGGTGGCGATTGCAGTACTGATCGCGCTTGTGTTTTCGAAATACATCTACTTGTCCAGTATCGTCAACTTCTACACTTTCTATTTGATTCATCACTTCGGTGTCTCTGTGCAGAACGCTCAGGTGCACTTGTTCGTCTTTCTAGCGGCTGTGGCTGCGGGAACATTTGCTGGCGGACCGATTGGCGATCGAATCGGGCGCAAATACGTAATCTGGATTTCGATCCTGGGAGTACTCCCATTCACGCTGATGCTTCCATACGCCAATCTGGCTTGGACAGGCATTCTCAGTGCAGTGATCGGAATGATCCTGGCATCTGCGTTTTCCGCAATCGTCGTCTACGCCCAAGAGCTGCTCCCCGGCAAGGTCGGCACCGTCGCCGGCTTATTCTTCGGTCTGGCCTTCGGACTGGCGGGCGTCGCCGCGGCAGTCATCGGCACCTTCGCCGACACCTACGGCATTGAAGCCGTCTACCGCTGCTGCGCTTTCCTCCCCGCCCTCGGCATTCTCACTATCTTGCTGCCTGACCTGCATCAACGAAAATAATATGGGCTGTCTATCGGTGGCCAAACTCGCCCTATTCCTCACCCAAGAGTTTCTTGCTGTGCTCGAACCATTCACTTCGAAACAATCCATCCGGGTCGTGTTTGGCCTTTAGCTTGAGAAACAGTGGCATCTGCGGGTAGCAGGCGAGCAATTGCGTGCGGGATGCGAACCGGTGATATGTAAGATAATATGTTCCCCCATACTTAATTGCGAGATCAATGAGGTGGCAAAAGGTTCTGCTCGCCATAGCGATGTCGTGGGGAAGATGATTGATATGCAGATTCAGTACTGTGCATGCCCAGCGCTCCTTTGCCCAGGGCAAGAATGTTTCTTCATCTTTTTCGATTAGTCGTACGGTTCCATAAATAACACTTGCATTCTCTTCCCGTAACAGGTCGGCAGCATCGGACAAAAGCAAGCTCAGCGACTTCCTTGGCACGTAAAGCTCAGTTATCAGCTCCGTTCCGCCGACTTGATCGTGCGTTCGTTCGTCGAGCTGCTCATGATAGTTGTCGATGTATGTTGCTAGCTGGAATGTGTCTGAGGAATATAGTTGACCGTTAGTTGATTGGTAGTGCCTAGAGTACTCTGCAAAAGCAGTGGACTTATCCGTGTGTGCCAAATAGAGCAGGTCGCGCCAGTCATCTGGTGACAGTAACTTGTTTTCGGTGACCGCTTTATCGTTCCAAAATTCATGTGGATTGCAGATTGGAGCGTATGTGCTCAAGATGCCTGTCTTGAGGAAACCTGGCGACCTATGATCAACTTGAAACTGAAAGTCGCCATATATGGCGCCATCGGATGATCGCTTCTCCAGCGTGTGAACCGCATTTTGTGACTCACAGAGTTCAACCGAGCGTTGTAACACTGTTCGAGGCAGCAGTCTCAGAGTCACTGAGGTAATGACTCCGAACAGACCGTACCCGCCAATTGCCAGTCTAAATAAATCAGGGTTTTTCGAGCGACTGCATGCCACAGTTTGCCCATCTTGCATAACCATGCTGAATTGCTCGACATCGGAAACAATAGGCGGCATGGACAGACCGCGCCCATGTGCGTTGGCCGACAGTGCACCCCCTATACTCAGGCGATCGCATCCTGTTTGCTTTTGCGCGATCGCCCATTGTAGCTTCCTTCCCTTTTGCAGATCCTGCAGAGCTGGAATCAAATCAGACCAGAGACAGCCTGCCTCCACCTCTACCAAGCCTGCGTCAAGATCAAAGTTCAAAATATTTTTCATGCCGGTCATATCCAGCAAAACACCTGATTGCAAAAACTGCTGTCCGCCCATAGCATGCCGTCCGCCTGCCACGGATATGTGGTCACCGTTGGTATGCGCAGTTTTTAAGCCGTCGACCAGTTGCGAAACACTGTTAGGAGACATGCGTTTCTTAACGATCGTGGGGTTGAGCCGCGAGTGCTTGTCGTTCACGAGTTCGCGTTCATCCAGCGTCGAACCTTCATCTGTGAGCGAAGGTGTCCGAGTTGAGGGTGCGATCATTTGATTACTCATTGAAATAGTCCTTGATACTCAACGAGGATAGTCGAGCGTCATAGTGGTTCGGGATAATCGGAAGAATCAACTGCGATGGATAACGCCGGCTATGGTGCACACTCTGTCGGGCGCATACGAGGCTCGTTTCAGAAGGAATAAAATTGCGAGTATTTGGGTTTCGATCGTAACGAGGGAAGTTACTGCTGGAAACCTCAAGACGAATACGATGGCCCTTTCCAAAAACCATACTAGTGGGCCACAGATCTATCTTTATTTCGTTTATGGCAGATGACTCGCCTGCTGCATGTGACTCGTATGACCTTCGCAATATGCCATCGCTTACGTTGAATGGCGAGCCATCAGGGTGCACGTCCACCAACTTGGCGGTGAAGTCCGTTTGAGGAGCAGAAGTGCTCACATATAGCAACAAACTCACTGGGCCTGTGATCTCGAGATCCGTCCTCAATTCTGGAGTTGTATAAACAAGGACATCCGGTCGGTGTTCGACCTTATCCTGGCAGGCAATTCCTCCACCACTTCCAATCACGGCCCCACCATTTGTAGGCACAGGATCTCGCGGATCAAAGATGTATCTATCAACAGGCTGACCCGCACTGGGTTTCGAAAGTGCAAGCACCCCATCGGTGGCAATTTTGCCTGTTGGTATTTCTCCGCCGGCGCCGCCATTCGCATGACCGCTGCTTTGTAGATAAAGCGGTATGTACCTTGTTCTGGCGAGTGGCCATTCTTGTTCGTCCCGCCATTCATTTCTGCCCATGACAAAGATTTGAACTGGTGCGTCGATATGCCGGTTTGGTGGTTGATGAAGAGTCAAAATCTGGTCGAACCACGGAAGACTTACGACAAAGCTTTCTTGTCGGAACGGTGTCGCTTTTTCACCATTCGGAAAGACCACTTCGCCAGCATGTGTCCAGGGGCCAATCACAAGCCGACTCCGTTTCGCTACGTTGGATTGAGCAGAGCGCCTGAGTTCTGCAAAATCACCTATTTGTGCAGGAAGGAATGGGTCGTACCATCCGGCCATCAGCAATGCCGGCACGTGCATGTCTTTCATCCAGCTTGATGCATCAATGTCATGCCAGTATGAGTCCTTCGTATTGTGGAGCGCCCAGTCTCTGAAAAATTCGATCCGCGTTCCAGTAGCGCGCTTGTCTGCATCTAGAAGGGGCATCCCTTTTGCCCAGCGCGTTACATCGTCCTTCGAAGGCCATTTCGGAAGGTCTTCGGATCCTCCACTTGCAACAGCCCAGCTGAGCGCACTTGAAAGGGAAAAGGCTCCACCAGGATAAAACATTTTGTGGAAATCGGTGGTCGACTCGTAGATATCTAGCACTGAGGGACCCGGGTCCAACTGATCAGAGATGGACCATTGTGTGTAACCGAACGCAGATCCGCCCCAAGTTGCGATTTGTCCGTTGAACCATGGTTGGTTTTTCAGCCACCTCAAAGTTTCAATGCCGTCTTGTCGTTCGCAACGCAGTGGATAAAACTTGCCTCCCGAGCCAAAGCGTCCCCGCGTCCCTTGAATGACTACGGTATAGCCACGCTCTGCCCAGATCCTTCCCATCAAATTGGCGTAGAGAGAATTATTGAATGACTTGCTCAACGGGATGCGCACAAGAATTGTCGGGGTTGAGGGCGTATGCTGTGGGTGATAGATGTCTGCCACCAGGTCGATACCATCGCTCGTGGTGAAGGAAACGCCGTGCTGTTCCCGCACCGCATACAGTGGCGGTCTCAACCCGTGCTGAAATGCGAGCGCTGAAGGCAGAAGTTGCCAGATGATCCAGGCAAAAACTCCAACAGTCACGATCGTGCGCGTGCCCCAAAGAATCGCCGCACGAGCGAAACGAAGTTTGGACCTGCCTATTCCAGTCGCAGCTCTGAGGTCATCGTCGGCGGGGCCCGCCGGCGCCGTCACGGCGTTCGTCACCGGCGTTTGCTTCGAGTGCAGCCAATGATAACTTCCCAGAACCAACAGAAATGATGCCAGAACCCAGTGGAAGAAAATCGGGATCGAACCTCCGATCCATCTTTCGGTTGGATATAAACCCATCCGAATGACATACCGGATCAACATTACTGAAAGATAGATCGTTCCGAAGTGCAACAGGAAACTTCCGAGTCTTTTGTTCGGCATAACGAAGATGCCACGCCTGCGGGCAAAGTCAATGCACGCTTTGCCGTAAAGGAGGATGATCACTATTTGGCAAGCTAATAGCTCTGGGTAAGGAATCGCTCCGGAAAACCATTCTTCCATCGGAGGGAGAAACGGCACGCTAAACACTGCCACCAAGAATTGCCCTAAAACGCGCATACAAAACAAAGTCAGCAAAAACACTAGTGCCAGAAAATACCGGCGCTCCGTTTGTCTTGACGAGAATGGATCACGTATCGAAATCATAATGTCAGGGAGCAACTATGGACGCTGTGTACAGCCTATGTCACTGAGTCAGTCCGTTATTTGCGGATCAGACACTTCCATAACTGTTTCTCGACGAGCCAAACTCCCCTCCCAGTAAATTGGAAACTACAGAGGCTTGGTGATCTTTTTCACAGGTGAAACCATTTGTGGTGGCACTGGTATGTCTGCCGGAGGACGCCATGGACCTGGGAAACTCCGAATGACACCCGTCCTTCGCGCCCATGGACGACACTATGAAAATGGAACATAATCAACTTTGTGCGACGGTCGATTCTTCGATTACAATGAAGGAATGAAGCAACATGTTAGGTATCGATTGGAAAAAAGTCTTCGCACAAAGCTTTCCGGAAAGAGGAGCGACCCAACAAGAACTACGGGATCTTGTCTCCACGATATCGATGCCGCTTTCCGAAACAGAGATCCAAGCTATTACCGCCTCGCAGAGAAATCCCTTTCCAGTAACCCACCCGCTGCATACCGCATACAAGCCCTTCGATCCGCGACAGTGGCGACTTCCATGGCGATCGCTTCCACTTTCATATCTAGACTTTCTGGAATGGTCAAATGGTGGTGAATTCGTCCAGGGTGCCAGGCAGTTTGGCTTTTTCTCAACTGCAGAACTGAGGAATTTCCTGCTGGACTATTCCGTTCCTCGGTACATGCCAGGCGCCTTACCAATTGCCTTCGATGGAGGCGGGTGTTTCTATCTATTCGACATGAGAAATAATCCAGTTGACGGTGAGTATCCTGTCCTCTTTGCCGCTGCTGGCAACTTGGACTATAGCGATGCTGTCCCTGTCGCTGAATCATTTCTTGAAGCCTGCACAGGAACCACTGATCCCTCTGACAACTAAATGAAGTAAATCAACTGCGGTTGTGGAAATCCAATCAACTGACTAGTAGGGGTGTATTGTTTTCAGCACCAGGGGCGATTTGAGCACGCTCGCCAAGTATTAGTCACTAAGTCCGTGGTTGTCTCAAACTATTGAACCGGACGATAGAATCGGATCCAACCGTGCATCAACTTATCGACGCGAACCGAGGCTTTGAACACCGGACCGTGCTGCCCACCTGCATTTTGTTGAATCAGCCCGAGACGCTTGGGTGTGATGAAATCGACGATAGCTGTGTGGTGCGCGGCATGCATTTTGATAAATTTCACCTGGCTGAATTGGGCAATGTCACCGGGCTCGACGTCATCGAGAGACCCCTGGCTGACTTTCGTTCCATTATCCGTGCCTTCGATGAAACAATCCTGCTTACCCCAAACATAGTCGTTCCAAGCCGGATATCCCTTAGCCGCCTTGGGGCTGGCACCTGCAGCTCGTAATGCTTGAACGGCGAGTGCAGCACATTCTCCATTGCCGACAGTCTTGCCTATGTTCGCATTGCAATAATCTATAACCCGCTTGTTCAAGGGGTCAGACAGTTCTGCGCTGCCCACTGCCGAGCATGTTGCTATCGCCGCCAGTGTCAACGCGACTAAAGACACAACACATTTGTCATTGAGCACAGATATTCACCACCGCAGACCGACGTAATGGACACCCTTGCTATTTTAGCCGCATTCATGATTAAACTGGCAGTTTCTCCTTCGCGCTTTCGTTTGGTATCATGGCTCTTTCGGTGAAGAAACGCCGCGGATGGCCCGCTAAAATACACGGCTGCTGCACACCCTCAACAATGATGAACACATGAAAAATGTTCTTTTCATCGCCCCGACCGCAAGGGACTTTCGGGCTTTACCACAGATTGCCGAACGGCTAGGCGCCAATCTCATTTGGGACGAGTTTGCCGGTGACTACTTCGATGATTTCCTGCAGAGCGATGCCAGTCCGACGACTATGGATATTGTCGCGCTGATCGAACAAACGATTGATGCGCACCGAAAAGATAATCTAGTCGGTGTCACTTCCGCCGTTGGTTATCCCGGCATGTCAGTTGTCGCGATCATGGCTCAGCGGCTTGGGTTGCCCGGACCGAGCGTTGATGCCATCATGCGCTGTGAGCACAAATATTACAGCCGGCTGGCGCAAAGAACTGCCGTTGGTCAGTTTACGCCGGACTTTAAGTTGATCGATCCCGACAACGAAGAAACGATCGATCAGGTGCGCGACTTTCCGGTCTTCATAAAGCCAGTCAAATCGTGCATGTCGATGAATGCATTCGCGGTCAAATCGAAAGACGAGCTCTTCCATCGCGTGCATACTGCCGTTATGCCGAGGCGTTTCACACAGCCATTTGATGATATGGCCAAAGCCTACAGCAGACTCGATCTCAGCTGCAACTACCTGCTCGCCGAAGAATTATTGAAGGGACAACAGGTATCGTTGGAAGGATATGTATACAACGGCAAGCCAGTCGTTATGGGCATTGTCGACGGAGAGATGATTCCAGGAACTTTATCATTCAATCGATGGATCTATCCGTCGCAGCTGCCAATGCCAGTTCAGAAACGCATGGAGCAGATCGCAGTTGATTTCTTTTCGCACATCGGTTACGACAACGCGATGTTCAACATGGAATTGTTCTGGGACGAGCAAACGGATCGCATCAACATCATCGAAATCAATCCAAAAATCGCTTCGCAATTTCCAGACCTATTCGAAAAGGTCGACGGGATCAATTCTTACGAGATTCTGCTGCGGCTCGCGTTGGGCGAAGAACCAGTGTTTAGAAAGCGCCAGGGGCAATTCAAGATTGCAGGCAGTTGCGTATTACGCACATTTGAAGACAAGACCGTGATTAAGAAACCAACGGCCGAAGATGTTCAACAAGTGCAGAATGTATTTCCGGATGCGCTAGTCACCGTCATAGCCACGGAAGGAAGAAAGCTGTCTGAACAATCGCAAGATACCTCTAGCTATCGCTACGGGCTAATCAATATCGGTGCGCAGTCATTGGATGAATTGGAGAAGAAAAATGAAGTCTGCAAAAGCATGCTGCCATATCAATTTGCTTGCGAGTCAGTCAGCTCTTCCTGACCCGCTGCGCGTTGTTGCTCTATCATCCGATCCTGGAATTTAACTCAGAGCTACCATGACCGCCAAGCGTGTACTGATGACAGTCAATCCCGATCTCATCGCCGGTAAAAGGTTGATGACGGTACGAGCGATGGTGACTGAATTGAACAAACTCTGTGATCTGGTTATCGTACCAATTTCAGAGCTTGACTTCAAAACCGGCAAAATGACCGGTTATCGTCGAGTGCGTGGTGGCAAGTTTGAGCGATGCGGATCGGTCAAGCCAAAAGCTGATTTATGGATCGTATACACCGATGGATATTATCTTGATAGTCGAAAGCTCGGATTTAAAAGGCGAATAGACTATTTGCGGCGACAGCTGGAGTTTTACGAACAGGTCATTGATTCGAAAGCAGTATCGCATATGGTCAATAGCCCGGAATCTGAGCGGGCAACTTTGAAAGATTGGTTTCTCAGACAAGACTGCAAAAAGTTGCGGATGATTTCCACGTACAGAGCCACTACATTTGGTCAAGCGTCCAATCTGCTGAAACAGCATAAATTAATGGTGGCCAAACCAATTTGGGGCGGTGACGGAATGAGTGTTCGCAAACTCGAATCGCAGGAGGCCGTCAAGGAATTGGTCGAGAGTATCGCCGCCGAGGGCGAAACGTTGGACGATTATGTGTTTCAACCATACCGCGAGGGCGCTGAAAAGCGGCTCTGGTTCGCCGGCAGCGACTGCGTGGGCGGGCGGACATGCACCGGCAGAAAAAAACCGTGGGCGCTTAGAAGGGGAAATCTCCGGGCCGAAAAATATGATAGCGGCGCGGAGTTCGAGCGCGATCTTTCAGTCGCGCAGGGGATCTGGAACCTGTCTGGATTGTCGGTCGGGTGCGTCGACTTTATCGGCGACGAAGTCAACGAGATCAATGGATGCGGCACCACGTTTATCCAGTATCAAAACTGGGACAAAGTAGCTGATGCCCGACCGGGGCTGATTAGCTATCTCGTGCGCTTGCTCGGCAAATGAACCTGAATCAATCGATCAAAATATCTGGCGATCGTTTCTCCAAATTCCTTACCACGCTTACTGTAGTTAGCGTAGATTGAAGGATTCAGCAATTCAGCCTCGATTAACACTGGACCGTCGCTGCCAGCGACAATATCGACTCGGCTGAAGTGTACTTCGTATCCCATAGACGCATATGTATCGATAACACGCTGAGAGAAACGCAGTTCACTCTCAGTCGGCTCGTAAACTTCGACTGTTCCACCTAAAGTCATGTTGCAGCGAAATTCACTGGGATTGCTGAGCGGCGGTTTCTTTATCACTGCGTGCTGGAATTGATTGCCGAGATAAACGAGGCTGCGCTCTCCATCGCGAATCGACGGCAGATACTCTTGCGCAATGTAATCGTCTTCTTTGCCTGCGATCAACTGCAGTACACCCTCATCAACGGCAAGCAATGCACCATATCCACGTTCGGCACACCTCGGCTTGAGCACCATTTTTTCTCCGCGCCGCAGGCGGTTTCTTACCTCTTCACCGACAAGCAGTGTTTCCGGCACGGCTATGCCTCTCTCTTCCAAATCCCACAAGTATCGTTTGTCGATGTTGTGTCTGATAGTTCGCGGATGATTGACGACCAAACCGCATTGTCGTTCAACCAGGCTGACCATGCGATCAAAGCGCGGCAAGTCAAAGAGAAAACCTTCCATTTTATAGACAAATGCAAGATCGAAACTAGATAGTGCCGGCGGTGCAACAAAACGCTTCTCGTTGTCACAAAATATTCTGGTCAACCGGTCGCCTGACAGATCCTTCCAGTTGGCAAAATACACCGTGTGCCCGAGAGCCTTCAGCCCATCGGCAAATTCATAACAATCATTCTCATCGACGCTGAAGCGTACGGCGAAATGATCGGCAGTCGTGTGCGGCTCATCTTCTGCCAGAGTGAAGAGAATGTTTGATTTCTCGGTCATGTGCTCCACACCCGGCGCGTGCTCTATCGACTGCGGTTTGTGCCAACAGTATTAATGGATCTACGAGAGGAAACGGCGGAGGCTCGTCGCGGAAAGCCAGAGACACTTCCGTGCAGGCGGCAAGCACGACCTCGGCTCCCGAATCAATCAATGTTTGACCGACGGCAAACAGCGATTGCCGAGGACTGGTAACGCAGCCCGCCTTGATGCCTTGATCGCCGAATATTGCCTCCATCACGAGATGTTGATTGGCCGGAGCCGGCGCCAGAGTAACAACGCCTGCATCCGCAAGGGGACGCTGATACAGCCCGGTGTCGATACTGGCGCTCGAAGCCAAGATTCCGATTGTTCTCACCTGCGGCATCGCATCGGCAATATGATCGACGGTGAGCTGGACCATATCGATTATCGGCACGCAAACGGCTCGAGCAACATCGTCAATATAAAAGTGTGCAGTATTGCACGGCATTAATATAAAGTCTGCACCGGCTTGCTCCAGTACCCTGGCAGTCTTCACAAGTTCGGGAACAGGGCTGACGCCGCCTCGGACCAGTGCGTCGTGACGGCTGGGTATGAGCGAATTGTTGAATGTGATCACAGGAATATGTTCCTGATCGCTGCTTGCACTGGTCAAAGAGGTGACCAGCGAACAAAAATAATTGGTCGCTTGCGGACCCATACCGCCAAGGATGCCGATGGTAGAGACTGGTTTCATTGCAGAGTATTTTATCGAAAGCTGTCCTTGCTGTCAGTCTTTAGTCAGAAAATGTGAACCCGAAATGAACCCTAATTATGTGCTGGCGCGCGAAGGCGGTCTCATATTGGTAGGCTTGGAGAATTCCTCAGGGTTGTAGGCAAAGAGTATTCAGCGTTTCATGCTGAGGGAGATGCGTTTGCGGTCTTTGTCGACGCTGAGGACGGTGACGTCGACCTTTTGGTTGACTTTGACGACCGTGGAGGGGTCTTTGATGAATTTGTCGGCAATTTCGCTGACGTGTACGAGACCGTCCTGGTGCACGCCGATGTCGACGAAAGCACCGAATGCGGTGACATTGGTGACGATGCCGGGCAGGCGCATGCCGTTGCGAAGGTCATCAATCGAGTTGATGCCCTCGGTGAAACGCACGATTTCCAGCTGCGCTCGGGGGTCTCGGCCGGGCTTTTCCAGCTCTGCCATGATGTCTTGCAGGGTTGGAATTCCGACGGCACCGTCGACATATTTGCGGACGTCGACTCTCTTGCGCACGCTTTCGGTTTTAATCAGGTCAATAACGCTAGAACCACTGTCCTTTGCCATGCGCTCGACCAGAGCATAGCGCTCGGGGTGCACAGCACTGCTGTCGAGCGGGTTGGAGGCATCGCGAATGCGAAGGAAGCCTGCGCACTGTTCGAAGGCTTTCGGACCGAGTCGCGCCACTTTCTTCAGTTGATCGCGCGACTTGAAGGCACCGTTTTCCTCTCGGTACTTGACGATGTTGCCGGCAAGCTGCGGTCCCAGTCCTGAAACATAGGAGAGAAGCTGCTTGCTGGCAGTGTTGAGTTCCACACCGACGGCATTGACACAACTCATGACCGTATCATCGAGACTGCGTTGCAATGCACTCTGGTCGACGTCGTGCTGGTACTGCCCGACTCCGATGGATTTCGGATCGACTTTGACCAGCTCGGCAAGCGGGTCCATCAATCTTCTGGCGATCGAAACTGCACCACGCACGGTGATGTCATAGTCAGGAAATTCCTCGCGTGCGATCTCTGACGCTGAATAGATCGATGCACCACTTTCATTGACCATGACGATGGGAATTGAGGGAAGACCCGCACCGGCATAATCGATTTCCCGCAAGAAGGCATCTGTCTCGCGGCCGGCAGTGCCGTTGCCGAGCGCCATTGCCTCGATATTGAATTTCTTGCATAGCTCGATCACTTTTGTAGCCGACTTGTTCGCCTGCGCCGCCGCACCACCCTCGGTGTGCGGGTAAATCACGTCATGATGCAGAAGCTTGCCTTGCCGATCGAGGCATACCAGTTTGCAGCCGGTGCGGAAGCCGGGATCGACACCAAGCACGTTTTTCTGCCCCAGGGGCGGAGCCATCAGCAGCTCTCGCACATTGCGCACGAAGACTTGAATCGCTTCCTCATCCGCACGTTCTTTCAAGGAGCTGCGCAATTCGGTTTCCATTGACGGGGCAAGCAACCGCTTGTATGCATCTTCAGCAGCCAGTTTGCACTGATCCCATGCCGGTCCGCGACCTCTGACAAAGCGACGGTCCAACATCTGCTGCGCCTCTATATCTGGTGGCGCCAGTTTCAACTTCAGAAAACCTTCTGTTTCACCCCGCAGCATCGCCAGAATTCGGTGCGATGGCACCGCACCGACGGGCTCAGACCAATCGAAGTAGTCGCGAAACTTTGCCCCCTCGACGTCTTTTCCCTTCTGCACGGTAGAAGTGAGCGCACACTTGCGTGACCAAAAAGTACGCATCTCTTTGCGAGCAGGCTCGTCTTCATTAATCCACTCAGCAATGATATCGCGGGCACCAGCCAGCGCCTCATCGGCATTCGCCACACCTTTTTCTTCGTTGATGAACTTGGCCGCTTCCGACTTCGGGTCATTAACCTTACCGGTAAAAATCCCCTGAGCCAGTGGCTCCAACCCTTTTTCTTTCGCTGCCGTTGCGCGCGTCTTTCGTTTTACTCTGTACGGAAGGTAGATGTCTTCTAATTCCGCCATATCGGCGGCAGAATCTATCCGTTTCTTCAACTCATCAGTCAACAAAGATCGTTCTGTCAGCGAATCCAAGATGGACTTACGACGCTTATCAAGCTCCTGCATCTGCTCCAGGCGATCCCTGATACGCGCGATCACGACTTCATCGAGCGAGCCGGTCGCTTCCTTACGGTAGCGCGCGATGAACGGAATCGTGGCACCTTCGGCCAGCAAATCGATGACCGCGCGAACACGGGCGATCTCCACTGAGAGTTCAGCAGCAATTCGCGATAAATGATCCGATGCCGTAGCTTGGGTCATTGCTTCCTACACGTCGCTCCATCCACCATTCATTTCGCCGGCGTCGGCGAGGTTAGCGTTTCGCACCTGATTGCGCCAGGCGTTCTACGGATGCACTATCCGAGGTGCCACGCACGCCCAGAAGCAGCTCGTTGACCAGTTGGTCGAGATGCTCGTAACCAAGCCCTCTTTCGGCTAACGCGGCGATATCGAATGTTTCTTCCTTGAGCTTCTTGGCACCATCTTTGGTGAATTCAGAAAGACCGTAGTTGTCTTTGTTGTGCGAGCGAATCTGCGCGAGAGCTGCTTGAATTTCCTTGTCCTGGCTGAACTGGCGGGCTTTGTCTGCCAGTATTTTGTAGCTGCGCATGCATCCAAGCGCGAACGCCCACACACCTTCTTCGCTTTCGGAGCGATAGGCGTGCGCATCAAAATGCAGTGGACCAGCATATTTCGACTCTTCCAGCAGTTTGACCAGGAAGAACATTGGCTTGAGATTTTCGCTGGCGAAACGAAGATCTTGATCGTAACGACCCGGTTTCTGATCGTTCAAATCAATGTGGAACAGCTTGCCGGCATCGATTGCCTGGGCGATCGAATGATAGAAGTTCAACCCGCTCATTTGCTCGTGCGCGACTTCCGGGTTGACCCCGACCATGTCGGGGCGATCGAGAGTTTCAATGAAAGCCAGCATGTGTCCGGTTGTCGGCAGATATATATCGCCGCGGGGCTCATTCGGTTTGGCTTCGAGGGCAAAGCGCATGTTGTACTTCTGTTCGCGCACGTATTCGCACAGATAGTTGACGCCTTCGCGATACCACTTCAGCGCTTCCATCGCGCATTTGCTGGCGTCGACTTCAATGCCTTCACGTCCACCCCACAAGACGAAAGTCTCAGCGCCGAGTTCGACGCCTAGATCAATCGCTTTCATGGTTTTCTGCAGAGCGAATGCGCGCACGCGAGCATCGTTGGCAGTGAAGGCACCATCGCGAAAGATGGGATGGTAGAACAAATTCACTGTAGCCATCGGCACCTTCATGTCGTGACTGGCAAGCGCTTGTTTGAATTCGCGCAGGATTTTTTCGCGCTCGGCGGCGGTGGCATCGAACGGCACCAGATCGTTGTCGTGCAGGTTGACACCGGAGGCACCCAGCTCGGCAAGCTTCTTCACGATATGCACCGGCGCGAGCGAGGGCCGCACTGCATCGCCGAATGGGTCTCTGCCTCTGTTTCCAACTGTCCACAAACCAAAAGTGAAGCGGTCGTTCTTGTTGGGCGTAAATTGATCGTGCGGCATGGCGGTTGTCACTCCATTGCAACAAAACTGGGCGTGAACCGTGAAATATATCATGCGCACCGTTTCCATATACATCCGTCCAGGCGGTTTTTTCATGCGCGTCGACACCTCACCGTACGTACGAACGGCGGGAACGGTTTTCAATCCAACGCGTCTGAGCGGAGGGCAGGTTGATGAGGCGGCGAATAATGAAATACCAGCTAGCGGGTTTGGGTGTGGCGCTGTCTTTTTGGCTGGTGTCATGTCCGTCTTTTGCAGATACGGCCCAGTCCCAGGCGCCGTCGCCGACAACCGGCACCAGTTCGGCTCCGCCGACTCCGGCGCCGGACAAAGACTCTTTCCAGCAGCAAGAGGACGACACAAAGGCGCAGATCGAGTCGAGCGCATCGGCCAAACAACCTTTAGAAGGCAAACTACCTGCATCCGGTGCGGTGATGGTGACGCCAAAGCAGAAACAGTCGGCAGCGAACGAGGCTTCGACCATTGAGGATCACGGTCCGCAGCCGACCATTGCCGCCTCTGTCAACGGGCGTGCCACTGTCGCTCTGGCCCTCGGCGGTGGCGGAGTGCGCGGCGCGGCGCACCTTGGAGTGCTTCGCGTCTTCCAGCGCGAAGGCATACCTGTGGACTATATTGTGGGAAACAGCATGGGCGCTATCGTCGGCGGGATGTATGCGGCAGGACTGCCGATTGACAGGATCAAGGAATGCATGGCGAACGGCTCAATGCGCCATGCTTACATGCCGATGTCAATTACCTCGAAGGTGCTCTCTGTGCCGGCGCAAAAATTTGCCAGCCCATTCAAGCCCAAGCATTACGCCGGGCTGTTCTCCGGCAAAAAATTCACCAAGTATCTTGACAGTGTGCTGCCTGAGCCGAATATGAATGTTCAGGACACGAAAATCCCCTTCTCGGCAGTGGGTACGAATTTGCTCGACGGCAAAGCCTATCGCCTGAGCGAAGGGCGGTTGTCCACTGTTCTCCAGGCCAGCTCAGCCATTTCGCCGATCATTCAGCCCGTGGCTATCGGTGACAACTTGTACGTCGACGGCGGCGTGCGTGCCAACCTTCCGGTGATGGCTGCCCGCGAAACGGGCGCCGGCATAGTTATTGCCGTACTGGTCGATGAGCCGCTGGTCGATTATCCTGCCAAACACTTCGTTCATCTAAGAGGAATCGCCTCGAGACTGGCGGATATCGTGCTGGCAGTCTCGGACGAGCGCCAGTTGCAGTTTGCCGACGTAGTGATCAATCCCAACGTTAGCGGCGTGGCGATTCTGTCGAAACATAAGGAAGATGTCGAAAAGGCATATCGGGCCGGTGAGATGGCGGCACAGAAAGCGCTGCCGCAGATCCGCGAAGCTTTAAAACGAGGTCCGCATCCCAAGTCATCGGTGGCAGCCCACGGCGGACTGATCGAATGACAACCGATGAGTTCGTGGGCACCCTTTAGCCTAAATCAACGGACAAAGCCATATAAAAAGGAAAAGTCCCTGCAGGGTACTGCAGGGACTTTAGAATCAGAGAATCAAAAACGCCTTGACTTCTACTTGCTGGTGGTCGTCGAGGTCGAGGTCGTAGCAGCCGGTGTGGTCTTTGTTGTGTGCTTACGGACGGTGCGATGTGTGCGATGCTTGGCAGCAGGCTTTTTGGTTGTGGTGGTGCTGGTAGCAGTCGACGTGCTGGTGGCGTCTTGGGCCATCGCGGCGGTGCCGACGAAGCCGAGTGCCAGAACGAGCGAAACGATATTTTTCATTAATGCAAACTCCCCAATAGAACAGATGCTGATGACTATAGTAACAAGTTTGCGATCCTTGTTGCTGCGTGTGGTGCGACCTGTCCATCTGACGCATCAAGCGAAAACCCAAGCAACATGCGGCTTTTACAATATAGCGGTCTTAATTTTAACCACCTTTTAACAGGCGAATACCCCTCAGCCGATCCAAGACGACATATTCAGGGCGTCGGTTTAGAAAAAGAAACTCCTTCTTCCACACGCCAAGACTGGCTATTCATGCAGCTCGACACACGACATGCCTGAATGAATTGCAAAGATCGCAAGTGATGTACACGAATTCTCCACAAAACAAAACGCTGCGAAGTGTAACGAACTTGACATGCAATCTGCGCTTGGCAAACCGATGCGAGCCCGATCAACCGGGTATTTAGACGTTCTTGACAGGGCAACCGAATGCGCGTGACAACGAAAAGTTCGCCAGCGCCCATGCGGTGCGCCACCAAATACAGTGCGGCGCTATATCTTCGATCTTTCAGCTCTATTCGATTGGCGTTTTGAAATCTTTGTTTTCGCGTTGAGGTGTCTGTTGTCCATTGACAAAGCGTATATGCGGAGGGATTGTCGGATCAACAGATCTCGCCTTGGCGATATCAGCCTGTTCTAAATCGGGTTGATGCTGATGATGATAAACTCTGGCGCGCGCAATGTAGAATCGCGCATCCATCGGATTCAAACCGATCGCCTGCCCGAGGTCAGCTATTGATTGATCGTAGTTTTGTATGCGCTCGTACAGCATAGCGCGGCGAAAGTACAGGTTAGGATTGCGCTCGTCTGCTTCAAGCGCGTTATTCAATTTGCTAATGCGGTCACGAATTTGCGATTTCGCCAGACCCGGATCCACCTCTGACTGGCCGGTGGTTTCCCAGGCTACGTTTCGGTCGCGCCGATTGTTTTGTCTTGCTGCCAAACGTCTCGGTCCAGCATCAGGCTCTGTCGATTGCTCAACATCGTTGCCGCCGAGATTAGCGCTCGTCGGCAGTTCATCGGAATTCTTTTGGTTGTTGTACAGAGCCATCGCGCGTTTGTAGTCATCGACTGCACCGACGTTGCCCGGACGCGTGCCTTCAGAGCGTGACTCGATGCGATTGCCGCGTCGCACACCTACTTTCGAGATCTCGACCGCGTCTACGTGGTCGCCGCCGCCGTCATTAAAACGTTTGGCCAGATCGGGATTTAATCGGATTGCCACCAGGTAGTCGCGCACGGCGTCGTCATGTTTTCCCACCTTGGAATTGGCAGTTCCCCGCCAGAGGAATGCATCGACGTTGTTTTTATCCATCTCGATGATGTGGCTGAAATCATTGATTGCATCATTAAGATTGCCCATGTTGTAAAAACACTGTCCGCGCTTGAAGTACGCCTTCAAATTATTTTGATCGAAACCGATTGCTTCACCAAAAGAGATGATCGCGCCGTCCCAATCGCGTCTGGACATTTCGCTGCAGCCCCTGTCAAATGCCGGGCTTTCGAAAGCGAGGGCCGAGCCGCCCAGCGCCAACAAACTAACAACTGAGAGTGCCGTCGCTAATGCCTGATGAAGCTTTTGCCGTCTCGTAAAGTTGCGCATTTTTTCCTCCATGCCCCACTCCGCTAGTATCCTTATGCCAAAAAACTGGCGTTTCCACCTGCGCCGCCTCGATATGAGGAGTCGGCAAGGCGGGGTGGGGTGATCGCCTGGTTATAACTATAGATACGTAAAATGGCGCCAAAAAGTTCAATCAGTCGTTATTGGGCTGCTCAGTGCCAAACGGCAGGCTGCTGCCCAAATTGCAGCACCGCAGCGCGGTCCAGCCGCCTCGCCTCTCGATTGCACTTAATAAATGTTCCAAAGTCTGCTTCAGCTGCCGATTACATCGCAATTCTGTGTTAAATTCAGAACGCTACTTTTCTCTCATTTAATTCGGAGTTTGGTCAAATGGAAGTGTCCCACAGATTAAAGTCGATTCCTCCTTATGTTTTCGCTGAAATTGACAAGAAACGGCAGGCTGCGGTCGCACGCGGCGTTGACGTAATCAATCTGGGGATCGGCGATCCCGACCAGCCGACGCCCAAGCACATTGTCGACGCCATGCACAAAGCGCTGGATAACCCGGTCAACCACCACTATCCACCGTTCGGAGGCACCAAAGAGTACAAGACGGCCGCCGCCAAGTGGGTGCACAAGCGCTTCGGCGTGCAGGTCGACCCCGACACCGAAGTGACTTCACTGATCGGATCGAAGGAAGGCTTGCACAACACGATCATGGCGTACATCGATCGGGGCGACGTCAACCTGATCCCCGATCCCGCCTACCCGGTCTACAAAACCTCGACGATTCTTGCCGGCGGCGAGCCATATTTCATGCCGTTGCAACCGGACAATAACTTCCTGCCCGATCTGGATGCGATACCAGATGCGGTGGCAGCAAAAGCCAAGCTTCTGCTCTTCAACTATCCCAATAACCCCACCGCCGGCGTGGCTGATCTGGCATTTTTCGAGAAGGCAGTGGCATTCGCCCGCAAGCACGACATTCTTCTATGCCACGATCTTTCGTACTCAGAGATGACCTTCGACGGATACGTCGCGCCATCGATTTTGGAAATACCGGGCGCCAAAGATGTGGCGATGGAACTGCATACACTGTCGAAAGCCCACAATATGACAGGATGGCGGATCGGCTTTGCCATCGGCAACGCCTCGGCTGTTAAGGCACTGGCGCAGATCAAATCGAACGTCGACACCGATATTTTCCGCGCCATTCAAATGGCCGCCATAGCTGCATTCGAAGGACCAACCGACCACATCGAATATTGCAACAAACTCTATCTCGAACGCCGCGACCTGGCAGTAACAGAACTGAAAAAACTCGGTTGGACGGTAAAGCCGAACAAAGCAACGTTCTATATGTGGTTGCCGACACCTAAAGGAGTTTCTTCCGCTGAATTCGGCACCCACATGTTAGATACGGCAGGCATCGTCGTTCCACCAGGCACTGCCTACGGTCCGGGCGGCGAAGGCTTCTTCCGCATGTCGCTGTGCTCGAGCACCGAGCGCTTGAAAGAAGCGTTCGATCGCATGGCCAAACATGCCATCACGTATGACATGGGCAAAGCGCGCGTCTAATAAGCATCTTCACTAGCGAGATCCGCACTGCCTTCGGTGCGGTTTTCTTCATGCACCGGGTCAATCGTCAACCGGACGCTGAGGCACCGCGGCACTGTCGATTGCTCAGGGACGGCTCTTCGACTGCAACTCTCTAAACTTGTTTACGCTTGGGATGAACACGCAGTTAGGCAGCCTCTTTTGCAAATGCTCAACGGCCGATGGAGTCAGGTGCGAACAGCCGACGATCCACAGTCGACTGAGCTTGGGCAACGATAGAAGTTGGTCAAGATCGTCATCAGAAATCCCCGTCAAAGAAATATTCAAGACTTGCAGATTCTTCAGATGACCAATAGTTTGCATGCCTTTCGAGTTCAGTCCAGTTTGTGCAACTTCAAGATGAGCGAGGGTGTACATGTCTTTCAAGGCGTGAAGGTCCTTGACGTCGGTTCGGCATAAATTCAATTTGCGCAGTTTCAGGCCACCAATGTTTTCCAGTCCTCGATCGTCGATGTGCGCGCCGGTAATATTGATCTCTACTGCATTGCTGGCATCTTTAAGAGGCTCCAAATCGTTATTGGCAATCGGCAGAGCCTTCGTTGTCGTAGACAGATCCAAGACCGGCAAGCGCCGCCGTACATTTTCAGAAATGACTTGCTTGTACATTTCCGACTCTGATTGCGACATATCCTTGCGGTAGTCTGTCACCTGAGTGAATGTGTTGTCGGTGTCAACTCGCGCTGTCTGGACTCTATTGCCGAAATAAAATCCGATTGAGCCCAGAGCAAAGGCAACCAATAGCGCAGCAACAGCGCCGACAATCACCTTAGCACCGTCAATCTTTCTCGGCAGCTGAGACTCGACAACGCGTTCCAGGGGCAGATCGCTCAGCAGTCTGCCTAAACTCGAATGCAGCTCCTCCATGGACTGATATCGGCGATCTGGATCCTTTTCCAAGAGTCGCTGCACCAGCGCTTCAAGATCGGCACTGAACTCTTCTTTGCCCAAAACCGACTGGCTGAGCGTCACTGGTTGCTCATTCAAATGCATCATCATCGTCTCCATTGGTGTGGCACCAGAAAATGGAGGAGCACCAGTGAGAGCCTCGTACATCACAGAACCAAGCGAATACAAGTCGGATCTCTGATCGATGTGAGAATTACCTCTTACCTGCTCAGGGCTCATGTATAAGGGACTGCCGATGGCCTCACCGGTCCTGGTCAGATGATTGGCCGCTTTTTCATCGATCAATTTGGCAATGCCAAAGTCCATGATGCGCACTTCTTCCTGTCCCTCGTTGCGCACAATCATGATATTGCTTGGTTTGAGATCACGGTGCAAAACACCTCGCTTATGCGCGTGCGCGAGAGCAGCCGCAACCTGATTGAACAGCCTCAAAACACGCTGCACTGGTAGAGGTCCGTCCTTCTCGATCATATTCGCCAGTGTGCGTCCCTCGACAAAGTCCATCACCATATACGGCAGCCCGGATTCCGTTGTATCCATGTCATGCACTGCAATAATCAACGGATGCTGCAAACGGCTCGCCGCCGTCGCTTCAATCTGAAATCTTCGGAAGGCCTCTGGCGAAACAATATGAGGATGCAACATTTTCACTGCCACGTCCTTATTCATGACAGTCTGGCGCGCCTTGTAGATGACACCCATGCCGCCCGAGCCGATCACGCCAAGAAATCGATATTTGTTCTTAAAGGCCCGGTCGTTTTCGGGTGGATGGACAAGAACGGTGCCGTCGCGGGGACAGGTGAAAAGACCAGGCTCGACCTCACCACCGCACTTCGGGCAGCGGCTGTGGTCCGAATCGAGGGGCGGGCTCACACTTTCGTCAAGTTTTTCTACTTGCTCGTCCATCAGTTACCAGAAGGCGGGTAGAAACATTGTGCCCATCTTCCAACACTGCCATTGCTCTCTTGCTGCATTGATGCGGCTGACTCTCTCTGTTGCGACCTGGCACACATTTCGAATCAAGAACAAGGACTGTAAGCGGGCGCACGTAATCACCCCACTGCAAGAGCAGCAAATCCATAAAGAAAGACTATACTATTGCAGAGATCAAGATCCCTGCAAATGACTACAACAGCGCGAGCAACTAGTTCAATCTTCGCAGCGTTGCACAGACCGGAGTTTGCCATACTCTGGTGGACCGGCAACATTGCTTCCATCGGCATGTGGATGCAGGATCTAGCGGGCAGCTGGCTGATGACCTCTCTGGCACCGTCGCCGATCATGGTTTCACTGATGCAGACGGCCACCTACCTGCCGTATTTCCTCCTCTCTTTGCCCGCCGGTGCCCTGGCAGACGTGGTCGATCGACGCGTGCAGGTGCTCACCTCTGGAGTCTGGCTGTTTGTCGCGGTGATCGGCCTGGGCTTGCTGACGATCTTCGGCTTGATGACACCATGGCTTTTGCTGAGCATGATCGTCATTGCCGGTATCGGCAACAGTTTTCAATCGCCGGCCTGGAATTCGCTGCCACCAGAATTGGTGCCGCACAAAGAGCTCGATTCAGCGGTCGCGCTCGGCGGCGTCGGCTTCAACTGCGCCCGGGGCATCGGCGCCGCGCTTGGCGGCTTGCTGGTAGCAAGTTTTGGACCGGGCTGGGTCTTCATCCTCAACGCACTATCTATGGTGGCGATGCTCTTCGCCGTCTACAAGTGGAAACGCGCTCCAGCACCACCTGATGAAGCACCGTCAGAACGGTGGGGCAGCGCCGTCAAGGCGGGAGTGCGCTACGTCCGCCACTCACGCGCACTACGGGTGGTGCTGGTGCGAACTGGGATTTTCGTCATTTGCAGCAGTTGCATCTGGGCACTCTTGCCCCTTTTGGCACGCCAATCATATTCAATGAACTCAACCCAATATGGGATTGCGCTTAGCGTTTTCGGATTGGGAACGCTAATTGGCGCCGCGATCATGCCGCGCCTGCGCCAGGTGGTTAATCTCGACTGGCTCTGCGTCTTTGGCACTATCACCTACGCCGCATCGATGTTGGTGCTGGCCGCCATGCACGAATTCCTCTGGGCTTGCGCCGCGCTCTTTAGCGCCGGCATGGGGTGGCTGATCGTTAGCTCCGCCGTCAACACCAGCTTGCTCAAAGCAGCACCCGCCTGGGTACGTGCTCGCGCTGTCGCTGTCTACCTTTTGGTTTTCCAGGGCTGTCTCGCTTTCGGCAGCCTCCTCTGGGGCTGCATCGCTAACGCAGTCGGCATGCCCACAGCGCTTGTTTATGGGGCAGCTGGACTTTTGACAGGATTGTTCGCCATGCTGCGTTACAGCCTCGAAGCCGTTGAAAATCTGGACATGCGGACATCACGCCAGTGGCCCGCACCGCGAGTAATGGTCGAGCCGCACCCCGATCACGGACCGGTGCAGATCACCATTGAATACCAGATCGAGCCCGATAAAATCGAGATCTTTGTCCAGGCGATCTCGGCTCTGGAAGTGCAGCGGCGGCGCAACGGCGCCTTCCAGTGGCACCTCTTTCTCGATTTGACCCGACCAGGAACGTACGTCGAGTCGTTTCTTGTCGAGACATGGGCAGAGCATTTACGCTTGCGCAACCGCATTACCAACGACGATCTCAGCGCCGAGGAAAAAGTCTACTCCCTGCACTGCGGAGAGGATCCGCCCAAGATGACCCACCTTCTGGCAGAACGCCGGCGCAATCTCAACAGTCAGTCTCAATCTGCTAAGCTAGCCCCTGCTCCCGAAAATGCCGCTCAAGGAGGTTGAGGTGCCGCAGACTATTATGCTCAAGGAAGAAACCATCGAGATCCAACGTGACGGCCGCAAACTGCCGGTTTTCGCTGTGGGACCGGACAATGAAGCGATGCTGCCCGGCTTGATCGTCATACACGAGATATTCGGAGTCAACGATCACATTCGCGATGTAGCGCGCCGATTGGCCGGCAATTCTTTGCGAGTTTTTGCACCGGATCTGTTTGCCGTCGCCGACAATTACCCACGGGATCAGGCTCAGCGAGACGATTTGACGACGATGCGCGAAGTCTGGAGTTCGATCCCCGACAGTTCGCTGATGACCGATCTGCAATTAGTTTTCAACAAAGCAGCGTTATCCAAAGGCGTCATATCCGAGAGCATCGGCTGCATAGGATACTGCATGGGCGGCGCAATTGCCTTCATGTTTGCCTGCACCGAGCCGCGCTTAGCCTGGGTAATCGACTATTACGGCCGCATCAAATACGGTACCACTTCCAAAGAAAAACCCAGGCATCCGATCGAGTACACAGCCAATTTGAAGTGTCCGATGTTCGGAATCTTTGCCGGTGTAGATGAATTGATCACCGCCTCCGACCGGGCTGAGCTGACGGCCAAATTGGAACAGTATCAAAAGACCTTCAAGATGAAAGTATATGAAACTGCGCAGCACGCGTTTTTCAACAACAGCCGCCCGTATTACCACAAAGCCGCGGCAGAAGACGCTCTGCAGCTCACCCTCGACTTCATCAAGGTGAACAGTAAGCGGGCA
>Ga0206819_10070_pt1 | contig 38124 bp, 29 predicted proteins | sample Alteio_BWOrgCont_87_FD_152855 | JGI IMG/M metagenome (GOLD analysis project Ga0206819, IMG submission 152855) | Enriched cells from forest soil in Barre Woods Harvard Forest LTER site, Petersham, Massachusetts, United States -... | ecosystem: Environmental > Terrestrial > Soil > Temperate forest >... | reverse complement strand
GCTTCGCAATTCTATTTTCCGGCTCGGTTCGGAGATGACGTATGCGAGCGTTCCCGATCAAGAGCGAGCAACCGTGCGCCCTTTAATTGATGTTGTCGGAGAGCGGCTGGGGGATCTTTGCGCCTCCGGCATTTTGGCCCTTCTCTTGCTTAGGAATCCGGCGCTGCCAGTCAAACCTGGCCTGTGGGTGTTGGCATTGTGCTCGTTCGCGTTTTGGTGGCTCTGTCGCAGCCTCGAACGAAGTATTAATTCGACCAGCGTCAAAGCCGGGCACGACCCGGCTCTAACTGCAACGACCAAATATTCAGGGATGGCGCACGAGGGCGCCGGAATCATTTAATCCGCGAGGAGAGGTGTCCGTGAGAATACGACTTGCCAGACAATTTGCCGTGCTTCTCATTACAAGCAGTGTTGCTCTTTCAGCTCGCGCAGGCGCGCAAGACACAGGAGCAACCAGTGTCGGCGGCCCGCGGGCTCAGGCAGTGGCCAATGCTGAACAAGAAAAGGCGAAGCATTTAGAGCCGCAAGAACCGCCGCGAGGCGAGCGAAAGTTTGACCACATCCAGAAAAGTATCATCGAACGCACGTTTAACGCGAACGGGCCCAGCCTCAAATTCGGCGGGATACCCACGGGAGGCGGATTCTCGCTCGGACCACAATATACCCGGCAGGATCTGTTGGCGGACCATTTAACGTGGAATACATACGTCGTCGGATCCACTCGCAAGTGGTACGGGGGGGCAACCTCACTCGATTTCCATGATCTGCTCAACGGTCACCTGGAATTGGGCACCGACGGAGGCTACCAAAATGCTGCCTCGGTTTGGTACTTCGGAGAGGGGCCGAATTCCAGCAAGAGCAATAAGACCGATTTCAACCGGGAGTTTACGACTACGCACGCTTCCGTACTTGGCCACTTCTTCGATCAGAAATTGACCGTCGGCTACATAGTGGGCGGATTGTTGGTGCATGTTGGTCCGGGAGATCTTAGTGGCACTCCGACGACCGAACAGCTATTCGACGGAGCCAATACGCCTGGCCTCATCCAGCAATCGAACTTCGTCACCGGTACTACGACCATCCAACTGGATCTAACCCGGGTGGGATTCAGCAATCCGGCAGGGCTGCAGCTCGAAGCCGACGATTCGCAGTTCTTCGATCGGAGCGGCAATCAGGCGAACTTTCATCTTCTAGAAACGCAAGCGACGTACTACCTGCCCATCACCAACGGAATGCGAACTCTGGTTTTTCGCGCTCGCAATGAAACTGCTTTCGCCGAAAACAATCAGGTCGTCCCGTTCTACCTGCAACCAACTCTGGGTGGTCCGGACGACCTTCGCGGGTACGACCGCTATCGCTTTTATGCAGACGGCACATCTGTGGCTACCCTGGAATACCGCTGGTCGATCACTCAGACATTCGAGATGGCCATCTTCGGCGATGGGGGAAACGTCTATCAACGGCCGGGTCTGATCGGCGTTCGCGATCTTCGGGGAGATGGCGGCTTCGGCTTTCGCATCAAGAACAAACAAGCCAGCGTCATGCGATTCGACGTCGGATTTTCACCGGAAGGAGTCCATGTATGGTTCGTATTCAACGATGTCTTCGGCAAGCTATCCCGCATCTTCTAGGGGTTGCCTTTGCGGGCGTAACAGCATGCTCGGCACAACAATTCCTGCCGGACGATCCACTTGCGCGCACTCCCGAAGTGGCGGCAGTGCGTCAGATCAACGTTCAAGATATCAATGCCCTTTATGACTTCGCTCATAATTCGTTCCATTACAAAAGTCCGGTGGCAACCGAGTCGTTGGGCATCAACACCTTGGGCGAGGTGCCGGATTCGAGTTGGTTCACCAATCGCGACATCAGCGGCCTCAGCATCGAGACCGCAAAAAAAGGCGCAAGGACGCACGGAGGCCCTCAATCGCCATACACGGTTGTTGCGGCCAAGACTGAAGGTGTCAGTACCGGTTTCCGTATTCGCGATGCGCGTGGACTGCTTTATTTCGTGAAGGCCGATCCTCCATCGAACCCTGAAATGGCCACGGCGGCGGATGTGATGGGATCCCTGTTTCTTTACGCCGCGGGGTACAACGTACCCGAGAACTACATTCTGGTGGGCCGCCCCGAGGAGTTTCAGCTTTCAGAAAAAGCGACGATGAAATCGACGTACGGCAAAGACCATCGCTTGACGGCAAGCAAGCTGAGGCAGATTTTCGATCGGATCCCCCGTGAACCGGACGGACGTGTTCGGCTCATGGCTAGTCTCTCTCTTCCCCCCAAGATTGCGGGACCGTTCCGCTATGCAGGCGTTCGCTCCGACGATCCGAACGATCTCGTACCGCACCAACAACGGCGCGACCTGAGAGGGCTCGCAGTCTTATTTGCCTGGCTCAACCATACGGATGCCAAAGGCGAAAATAGCCTGGACACGGTGGAGGGCGCAGATGAGAACGCGAGATTTGTGCATCACTTGCTGGATTTTGGTGATTCCTTTGGAAGCGACAGTGACATTGCCAAAGATCCACGCCACGGGCAGGAATACATAGTTCTTCCGGTGACGTGGAGCCGAATGTACACTCTCGGCTTGCACCCTGCCGATTGGGAGACCGTTCATTATCCGCACGAAATGAAGGCCGTCGGTAATTTCACCGCCGATGCTTTTGATCCGTTGACCTGGAAGGCGAATTATCCTAATCCAGCCTTTTCGGAAATGACAGCGCTCGACGCCTACTGGGAAGCCAAGCATGTAGTGGCATTCCGCCACGAACAGATCCGCGCCATCGTCGAAGAAGGACAATTTCAGGATCCGGGGGTTGTGGACTATATCACCCGGGTGCTCGAATCAAGGCGCGACGCGATTGGCCGAGCCTGGTTCCGCCAGGTGCTTCCGCTGGAAGGATTTCGAATTGTCGATGATCATCTGACATTCGACGATCTGGCAGTCCACTATGGCTTTTCGCCGGCAAACCGCTACCAGACGAGCTGGTTTGTGTGGCACAACGAAACACAAAAAAAAGAAGACGTGGCCACCTCGGAAAACTCTGTGCTGCCAAGCGGCTTCAAGTCTCTCGCCGCGGGCTCATATATTGGCTGCCGGATCGTTCTTGAGCATGCAGACAAGAGATCGGTCACTGTTTACTTCCGCCATGAGGGAGACGACTGGAAACTCGTCGGCATCTCGCGAACAACAGCCTGAGCTAAACATAGCGCAACGCGCGGCTGCATTCGGCGCTAATGAGACGCTCGATCAAAAGTGGGGAGCTTCGTATTTTCCAGCGGCTGGAGCAGAGGTCGGATTGAGCGGGACACCCGCGAACGAAATTGTGCCTCCGGTGTGATGTCCCGCGATTCTCTCAGGGTAAATAACGCATGGCGTGTCGTCAGAGTCCGAAGGGCTCCCCTGCGGCGCCAGCTTGCGCCGGGCCGCGATGTTGAACGGGGATAGCGTGGCAAGAACCCACTCCTACCACGGGAGAGCTGAGAGAGCGGGGGGCTGGATCGTTACTTCCGCGCCTGACAGGGGCTCCGGCTATCAGGCTGGAAACATACGGTGCATCGCAATGTCTCTTCTCGCATCTATTTCCATAAAGCGATTTGGCTTTGCAGACGAGGCATCGAGAAAAAATGATAGTTGAACGCTTCTCCCCCGATCCTGAGACCGAGCCGCGTCATTGGGTACGGCATGATCAAGCTTTTGCAATGATGTTGGGTCCTGGCTCGATTGAGTGGGGCACGAAGCGTTGCGCGATGAAAACGTTCGATTACAAGGCAGGCGATTTGTCGCTGTGTGACCGTCACGTGGGGGAGTGGGTGGGACTCATGAATGTCGCTCATCTGCAGATCGGCATTTCCGACGCGGCGCTGATGGCCTGCTCTGACGGAGCCTACGGCGAGGTAGAACTGCGCACCTCCCGCAAGTTTGCGGAGCCGCGACTGAGTGCGATGGTTGCGGCTGTCCATGCGGAGATGGCTGCCGGCTTTCCCAGCGGACGGCTGTTTCTGGATTCTGTCGAACAGGCGATGGCCGTAACCCTGGTCAATGGTCATGCAGTCAGGCACCGTCCGGTGCAGATATACCGAGGCGGACTGGGCTCAGCGCGCTTGCGCAGGATTAAAGAGTTGGTCCACGCGAAGATGGAAGACGACTTGAGTCTCGACGAGATGGCGCAATCGGTGGGATTGAGCACGGCTCATTTCGCGCGAATGTTTCGCAAGTCAACGGGCGAGACCCCGCATCAATTTGTTCTGAGCCAAAGGCTGGAGCGTGCCAAAGCGATGTTGCGCGCTCCCGATGCGCGAGTATTAGACGTGGCGGTTGCTTGTGGCTTCAAGACCCATCAGCACTTTGCGCAGGTCTTTCGTGACGTATGCGGAGTCAGTCCGACAGAGTATCGCCAGGATTTTATCGGCTCCGAAGCGGCGTGCGCGTGTGAAATCTGCTCCGAAGATGCGTCGCTCCCCGTGATTGCTGGTTAAGCCGGAACTTCTCTGCTGGACGCGACCGTTCACATCCGTGTTTAACCCAGCGTTAAAGTCTAGCCCTGTTTGGAATTGGTAATCATCTCCGTGTCCTTGCCTCGGCGCTGTGTCTCCCAGACCCGTGAATTCAGCAAGATTCCGACCATCCCAGCAGAAATCCGCACAAGCCCGTTTTCGATCTGCAGTCTACTCACAGTTGTGAGCAGAGGCCAGTTGTTCGGCCGGAACTAATTCAACGTAGGAGAAAGAGCCAATGGAAGCAATTGGATTGTTAGTCACGCTTGAAGCGCGCGCAGGCAAGGAGGCTGATGCCGAGGCATTTCTAAGGTCAGCTCGGCCGCTAGCGATGGATGAAAAAGGGACCTTGAAATGGTATGCGTTCAAGCTCGGGCCGCGAAAGTTTGGCATCTTCGACTCCTTTGCAGATGAAGCGGGCCGCAATGCCCACTTGACTGGCGGGATCGCGAAGGCATTGGGAGCGCGGGCCAGCGAGTTATTTGCGGTTTCTCCGCAGGTGGACAAAGTGGAGATTCTGGCAAGCACACCTTTAAAAGGCTGAGCGCGAAATTTTAAACCCTATGAGCCGCGTCGGCTCGCGAGACTAAATCACGAGGAAAAGGAGATTTACATGAGTCAAACAGTCAGCAGCCCAAAACAACTGAAGAACGACGCCGGTGTCGCGAGAGTCGATATGAAGTTTGAGGTCGCGATCGTCCCCATCTCGGACGTAGACCGCTCAAAAGCGTTTTACACGAAGCTCGGATGGCGGGTCGACGACGATATCGTTAATGGCAACGATTTTCGTGTCGTTCAGTTAACGCCGCCAGGTTCAGCGTCCTCAATCTCTTTTGGCAAGGGAGTCACGGACGCCGCCCCCGGCTCGTTCCGCGGAGGACTGATCGTCTCTGACATTGAGGCGGCGCATAGACAGATCGTAGCTAGCGGCATCGGCGCGACTGAGGTGTTCCACGGCTCGCCATTCTCTCCGGCAGGGCGTATTAGCGGACCGGACCCCGAGCGCCAGAGCTACCACTCATACGTCGCTTTCGAGGATCCCGATGGCAACGCGTGGATCGTCCAAGAGGTCACACGGCGGGCGCCGGGCCGAATCGATCCCACGACGACGACCTTTGCGTCAGCAAATGATCTGGCAAACGCGATGCGGCGTGCGGCAGCCGCCCACGGCGAGCGGGAGAAGCACAACGGACAACGCGACGAGAACTGGCAGGACTGGTACGCAGCGTACATGGCGGCGGAGCAAGCAGGGACCGAACTGCCGAAGTGAACGAGTGTCTGCTTGTAAGCGGCAAGGAGAAAGAAACGACAGTTACGGAGAACCAAACTATATGGCAAGCAAACAGAAAACGGTCATTGTAACCGGAGCTTCGCAAGGCATCGGAGCCGGCGTAGCTCAGTCGTTTCTTGATCGTGGATACAACGTTGTCGCAAACTCGCGCAATATCAGAAAGTCGAATACCTTCGTCGAATCTCATCGTTTGGCTATCGTGGATGGCAGCATCGGTGAGATGGCTGTCGCGTCGAAGGTCGTCGAGACAGCTGTCCAGAAGTTTGGATCCATCGACGCGCTGGTCAACAATGCCGGCATCTTCTTCACAAAGGCCTTCACTGATTACAGATCTGAGGACTTCAAAGCGCTATCGTCTACCAACCTCGAAGGCTTCCTCTATATCACGCAGGGAGCGGTTAAGCAGATGCTTGCGCAGAAGTCTGGCGGAAGCGTGGTTACCATCACGGCGTCGCTTTTAAGCAACCCGATTGTCGGTATCACGGCGTCGGTTCCGATGATCACCAAGGGCGGACTCGAGTCCGTCACGCTGAGCCTGGCCACGGAGTATGCGAAGGAGAAAATTCGCTTCAACGCGGTCGCGCCCGGCGTTGTGGACACGCCGCTGCACAAGAACAACCCGAAGGACTTTCTGAAAACCGCTCTCGCCGATGGGTACAATCTCAGAGGTGAAGGACATCGTGGAAGCCGTGGTTTATCTCACAGAGGCCCGTCAGGTGACGGGGGAGGTGCTGCACGTGGATGGCGGTGCGCACTCGGGAAAATGGTAAACGGCCAGGGCTCGCAGCCGGCGAACGCGGAGCGCCGGTTGCGGGATCTCGGCATCGAACTCGCGCCTCCGCCCACTCCGCTCGGCGCTTATGTCGAGGCGGTACAAACCGGCAATCTGCTCTTCCTCAGCGGCATGCTTCCTGTCGTTGGGCACGAGCCGAAGTTCATCGGCCGCCTCGGAAAAGAACTGGATGTGAACGCCGGTAGAGAGGCGGTCCGCATTGCCGCTCTGAATGTGTTGTCAGCCGCAAGGCAGAAGCTGGGCTCGCTCGATAAAGTAACCCGCGTGGTGCGGCTATGCGTCTATCTGGCAACGCATGGAGACTTCTTCGATCAACCAAAAGTTGCCGACGCCGCCTCCGAACTATTCCGCGATGTTTTTGGAGAAGACAAAACCTCCGTCCGCATGGTGTTAGGCGTTGCGAGTCTTCCACTGGGCATGCCCGTCGCCGTCGAAGTCATTCTGGAAGTTGAGGCATGAGAAGGGCTGCGCAGCGAGGTCTCTGCGTCTTGACTGATCTGTCAGTTTCATTCGGTGTTTCTGCAATGGCGACCGAATCGCGCCAATTACGATCACTTCCGAGTAGCTGACTTCGAGTCGCGAAATACTTCCGCTTTGCGCGTTACCGGTGTCATCGGGAGGCTGGAGGCAGTATCAGGCATGCCAGATTTCCCCCAGTACGCGGCGCCAGTTCTGGCCCAGAACCAGGCGAATCTGCTCGTCGGTGTAGCCCCGTCTGACGAAGGCAGCGGTGAGATCGTAGATTCGTTTCTGGCCTTCGAGGCCAGCGACTACTTCGTGCGTTCCATGAACGTGGTAGCGCGGGTCGGCCTTCGCCAGCATCTCCTTAAGTATCGGAGGATCTGCGAGATCATTACTCTCGACCCCGGCGTCCGACCCGAGTCCTACGTGCTCAATTCCCACCAGGTCGCGCACGTGATCGAAATGATTCACGACGTCCTCTACGGTCACCGGCTCCGTGCCCTTGACCATGAATGCGATACAGGTAATTCCCATAACTCCGCCTCGCTTGGCCAGCTTTCGAATCGCTTCATCCGTGGAAGTGCGAGGAGAGTCCGGATTCAGTGCGCGGCAGTTCCCGTGCGACAGAATGACTGGCGCTTTGGACATCTCGCAGGCGTCCAGTTTGGTGCGATCGCTCGCGTGCCCCAGGTCCACGGCCATTCCGACCTGGTTCATACGCTCAATCACCTTCTGGCCATACTCGCTTACTCCGGCATCGTGTGGCTCGAACGCGCCATCCGCCACCAGGGAGCGGAAGTTGTAGCTGAGCTGGGAAATCCGCTGGCCGTAGCCGTAGCAGGTATTGACGGTATCCAGATTTTCGAACTGCGCGCTGGATTGAAGTCCAAAAATAACGCCGTACCGACCCTGGGTCTTTACCTTTTCGAAGTCATCGGCGGAATTGATTCGCGCCAGCCATTGCGGGTAATCGAGGAGAAAGCTGTTCCACTTTGCGAAGAGTTTTTCTGCTTCATCGAGGGACGATGCTCCGTCACCAAAATTGATTGCATTCACTCCCGAGTTTTTAAAGAACTCGAAGTCGGATTGTCTGAAAGCACCTGGCTTGGAAAGCCAGTCATTCAGCACGCTCTCCTTATCCTTGCGGTACAGGAACTGGTTCAGCATGTCAATCACCAGCGCCTCGCGGATCAGCCGCACTACACGCTCCGGATATTCTTCATTGCTTTCGGCAAAAAGCCGGTAGCGGCTCCGAAGCACGAAGGGTGCAGCCACTGCCGCAGAACTGGCGCGGCGAAGGAATTCACGACGCGAAACCGACGATCGTCTTATAGGCATCTCATTGGCCCGTAGATGGAGAAACAGATGCTGCGAGCGGCAGGATCAATTGACTCGCGTGTTCGGCATCGTGGAAAATCTTGATGTGCGCAACGCGAATCTCTTCCGGCTTCTCGTAGCCAATTCTGCCGCCGGTGTTGTAGTTCTTCTGGAAGTTCGGCGAATTCAGCGGAGCGATGGTGAGCCTTAACCGCGCCCCCGCCGGAATCCTTCGCGCCATCCAGTAAAATTCGAACGGTAACTCCACGATTTGATTCGGCTTCAACAGTTCCTGCTTGAACACACTGTTACGGAATCGGGCACGACGAATGTCTTCGCCCAGCTTGAGCGTGGAACCGTCGGGCAGAATCATTAACACTTGAGCCCACAAGTCAAAATCGGGTGCATCCGCCTCCACCAGCAACTTCAGGTGCATCTGCCCTGCGACTTCAGTATCCCGTTCAAAGGGTTCGGAGTGAAAGCTGATCGCTCGCTTCTGGAAACCGCGAAACTGGCTCTTCAGATCCTCGTCTTCAGCGTACTTGGCGACTTCGAGTTCTGGTAGTTCATGTGGATCGTCCACAACAATGGCGGGCGGTTCGTGGCCAGTCGGGTTTTGCGAAAGCGAGCCAGAGTGGAATAGATCCTTTGGCGTTCCCTCCGGTGCGGACAAATACAAGTTCAAATCCTTTCCCGAAGATGCGGCTTCCAGCGTCTTGGCGTATCGCCACTCGTCGGCGCCCATCATGAAGTATGCAACTCGGTCATGCAGAAATGTAGGCTTGGGCCCGCGCCCCAGAACCCAGTCGTACCAGTCAGCGTGCAGTGCGTCCATGTCAAGGACGGCGTCCGGTATGGCTAAACCTTCAATCTCCTTACTCGGTTTCTGCGTGCCGCCATGGTCCCAGGGACCGATCACGAGATAATGCTGGCTCGCGGCTGCCGCCGGAGCACCGTTGACGTGGCTTCGATAGTAGCGCAGCGCGCCGGGTTGGTCGTCATCGAAATAGCCGGTTGCCGTCAGCACCGGGAAATCCATGCGAGCATAGTCTTGGGCTTTGGGTTCGGCGGCAAGATTGAAGGATTCGTCGCCTACGTGGTCGAGCCACACCTTCATGAACGAGAGCTTTTGGCCGCGGTCGTCAGTCATCCACCAATCGTCCTGAGCTATTCCGATGGCATCGTCCAGTTCTTGGAAGGGACGATAGGCAGCGTACTGTTCGAGCATCTTTCCCGCCCAGTAGCTTTGGTTTGCCATGAACCCCGTATTCAGCGAGCGCCCCGATGTGTAGCCCATGATCACCGCTGACCACGCCTGCGGAATTCCGTTCGTGTTGGGCACATCCCATCCCGGATAGATCGGTACGTACGGCGCGATGGCAGCAAGGTGGGGCGGATGCTGCGCGGCGGTGCGCCACTGCGTCATGCCGACGAACGAGCCGCCAAACATCACGACATGTCCATCGCTCCAGGGCTGGGCCGCAATCCACTCCACCACGTCGTAGCCGTCGCGTCCAACTTGCAGACCTAGATTGTCGCTCTTCAGACCGCCCGAGCGGCCTCGGCCGCGGACATACACTTGCACAAAAACATAACCCCGCCTGGTGTAAGCGGTGGCGTCGCCACGGCGGCCACCATCAATGTCGTACTGAGTCAGGGTCAGGACTGCCGGAGCTTTGGTCACTAGGTGGGAGGGTTTGAAAATCCAGGCCTCGAGGTCGACGCCATCTCGCATCGGAATCATGCGGCTCATTTCGATGTCGTAACCCGGCCCGACCTCTTCCGCTCCGGCGGGCGCGACAGCCAGCAATACTGCCACTGCAATCAATACCTTCAGGACCGATCTCCTGACCATTCTTCCTCCGTTTGCTCTTCGACTGCAGAACGTATGGTTCATGCCTCAGATAGAAGCGTATATAGACAGCGGCGAGCATTGATAGCAGCCCAGGACTTGGTAATAGTAATCCGAATTGAATGGCGACAGGAGATGGAACCCAATTTTGTCGGCATTCAAGCCAAGTTCGTGCATAGTCGTCCAACCGGAAAGCTACCCAGAAATCCCGTCCGAGGCGGTCGGTGTACTGGAAGGCAGCCAGCAACGTTACGTTTCCTCCAGGAGGAACTCGAGCCAACTGTCGTTGAGAATTCATGGTGGGGCTCAACTTCCGGTTAGCCCGTATTCCGCCGCTAAATTGTTGAGGCGAACGCCTTCCAGCGCCCTTCGCATTGGGTTGGTCAGCTTACGGTCAAAGAACTCCGCTCGTTTGAGGGAATTCAAAGCGGCTGAGGCCGTAAACAGGAGCGAGAAGATCGTCCTTTGCGGATACAGCCTGCTTCCCTTGGATCAGCGAGCACGCGAACTGTTACTCATAATGCCGAAGAGACAGACGCACGTCACGGTCGTCTGTGGTAGCCAGAACGAGAGGATTGCTGGCGATTTCAGGAGAGCCGGGCTCCAGCACGTCCGAGTCTTTGCGGGCGGCTATTTCGAAGATTGGGTGAAGGCTGCCGTCAACGAATCCCTGCGGCCGTAAATCAAAGTGCAGCAGGTCGTGTGGATTCTTGCGACCACAGGTGTGAAATCAGTGGTCACCGACCGTCGTCAGATTACTTCCGCATAGCCCGTCACGCGTCCGCAATCGGGGCGAGTGTCAACTCTGCTTTCGATTATGCTACGCTCTTTCGCTGGCCGCTGTTTAATCCCAGTTGGCCGGGCCCCAATCCGCAGCCGCTCCTTCAGGAGCGTTACCCATGGGAATTACGCTTAGGACCTTGTCTCGAAATGCCGCCGCATACGCGCTCTTGGCAGTTGCGCCACTTGCCGCCTATTCGCAGACCGCGCCCGAGCCCCACGGCATTGTCGTCGCAAACATGGACCGCTCGGTCAAGCCCGGCGACGATTTCTACCGCTACGCAAACGGCGACTGGATCAAGCGCACCAAGATTCCGCCCGATCGTAGCGACATTGGAGTCTTCGACTCCCTAATCGATCTGAGCCAAAAGCGTATCGCTGGGCTCATCGAAGAAGCAGCCAAAGCCAACGCGCCTGCTGGTTCCAATACCCGCAAAATTGCCGACCTCTATCACTCCTACATGAACGAAGCCGCCATTGAAGCGAAAGGCCTCGCCCCGATCCGCCAGCAGCTCGACGCCATTGCTGCGATCCCCGACAAGCACGAACTGGCGCGGGCTTTGGGCGAGAGCCTCCGGTCGGATGTCGATGCCCTGAACTGCGGCTGCTTTCACACTCCGAACCTTTTCGGACTGTGGGTCGCACCCGGCTTTAACGACCCCGAGCACTATACCGCCTACCTGCTGCAAGGTGGCCTCGAAATGCCCGACCGCGAATACTACCTTTCCAACAGTGACAGCATCCGCGACATCCGCACCAAATATCAGACGCACGTTTCAGCTATGCTCAAGCTGGCTGGCTTTACCGATATGGACATCCGCGCCCAGCGCATCGTCGCACTGGAGCACGCCATCGCCGAAAAACATATTCCCTTGGCGGATCAGCACGACATCTATAAGGCGAACAACACTTGGAAACGAGCCGACTTCACTGCCAACGCGCCTGGACTAGACTGGGCGGAGTACTTTCGCGGCGCTGGCCTCAGCGGCCAACCCAGCTTCATCGTCTGGGAACCCACAGCCTTTACTGGAGAGTCAGCTCTGGTTGCCTCTGTCGCGCTGGACACATGGAAAGACTGGCTGGCCTTCCACCTGATTGAGGACTACGCCGACGTCCTGCCCAAAGCCTTCGCCGACGAGCACTTCGCCTTCTTCGGCAAGACGCTCTCCGGCACACCGGAACAGCGTCCGCGCTGGCAGCGCGCTGTCGCACTGGTCAACGACCCGCTGGACAGAGCTGGAACCTCTATGCTTATTGGCCGAGGCGTGCTCGACGACGCACTCGGGCAAGTGTACGTCCAGCAGTACTTCTCACCCGAAACCAAGGCCCAGATTCAAGTTATGGTTGAGAACATCATCGCCGCTTTCCGGCGCCGCATTGATGCCCTCTCCTGGATGGATTCTGCGACCAAGGCCGAAGCCCAAGCCAAGCTCACCACGCTCTATGTGGGAATCGGGTACCCGGAGACTTGGCGCGATTACTCAGCCTATGAAGTCAAGACGGAAGACATCTTCGGCAACCTCTGGCGCGGTGGCCTGTTTGATTACCACCGCTCTCTCGCCCGCCTCGGCCGTCCCGTGGATCGCAGAGATTGGTGCGAGGAGCCGCAGACCATCGACGCCTGCGAATTGCCCTTACAAAACGCGCTCAACTTTCCCGCCGCATATCTCGAACCGCCAAACTTCGACCCGCAGGCTCCCGCAGCGGTGAACTACGGCGCCATTGGCCGCACCATCGGACACGAAATCAGCCATACCTTTGACACCGAAGGCAGTGCGTTCGATCCCACAGGGCGTGCGCGCAACTGGTGGAAACCCGCCGACCTGGCGCATTTCAACGTGGCCGCCGCCAGACTCGCCGCCCAGTACGACACCTACAAACCCTTTCCCGATCTTGCCGTGAATGGTAAGCAAACACTGGATGAGAACATCGCCGATCTTGGCGGCATTTCCGCTGCCTACGATGCCTACCGCGCCTCCCTCGCGGGCAAGGCCGCTCCCGTCCAGAACGGTCTCTCCGGCGACCAGCAGTTCTTCCTTGGCTTCGCACAGATGTGGGCATCAAAGTCGAGTGAAGCTTTTCTCCGGGAGCAACTGATGACCGACACTCACTCCCCCGACGAGTTCCGGCCAGCTACCGTGCGCAACCTCGACGCCTGGTACGCGGCATTCGATGTGAAGCCCGGAGACAAGCTCTACCTCGCTCCCTCCGATCGCGTGCGCATCTGGTAAGCCGGGGCCGATCCGGCGAAGAGATATCTCACATCAGGTCGATTCGGGGTGGGTTGTCGGCAATGCGGAAGTAACCAGCCCGGTTCGGAGAGCCGTTTTCTTAGAGCCGTAAGCGACCACAGGTGTGAAATCACAGGTGTGAAATTTGGGACGGATTTGCTAAACCATTGAAATTAATGGTGGCCAGGGACGGAGTTGAACCGCCGACGCCAGCCTTTTCAGGGCTGTAGTCACCCAAAGCTATCCATTGATTCTGCAAGGCTTAGCTCAGAAAACCTGCCCGATTTAGTCCTCTTTATTGGAGCCAAAATGGAGCCAAGTTGCAAAAATCTGAGCCTGCCGAGATTTGCCTCAAATCGACACGGCTTCGAGTTAGCAATGCACAAGGTCAGACTTCAACGGATTGGTTTCGACAACTGACTACCCAGGCTACCGCCGTGAAAGGGCGCTGATTGGCTGTATCACGTTGTAATTACAAGGCAGCGGTCGCTCTGCAACGCCCTGTAAGGAACGACTGAGAGCTCGATGGAACAGGCTTTGGTTGTACCGTTTTTGTACCGCGAGTTTTGCGCCAAAACTCTCGAACAAGGTGATCTGCGATGTTGGGAACGAAGCGCATAGATGATTTCGAGCCCTACTGGCAAGATGAGAAGGACTGGCTCTGCATCGTCGAATTCTCGCCCACCGATAATCCAGAGGCTCGGTTCTTTTCCGCCGACATCATCGGGTAACCAAGGAAATGCCTTCCATTAAACGCAAACTCGTATGCATCGCCCAACCAAACTTAACCTCCAACCAATGACCGAATTACAGCGGACACGGCATTTCTGGAATACAAGATGAGAATGGCCCCGGCCACAGCCGCCTGGAGAAGGCTACAAACCATTCTCCCGGTCTGTGTCACGTTGAACCCGGCTGCCAAGCGCCGCTTTGCGGAAAGAACTCCGCGTTGATATTTCTCAGCTCGGTTTCTTGGAGTCCGCTTCCAAAGGGCGCCGGTGCAGAGGTCAGCGTCGATGTTGGTTAGAGCTTCTTCGCGGGAGGCGAAACCACACGCGATGATGCTGGGTCCAGCGATGAGTTCGCGCAACGATTCTTCATCGGGATAGGCGATCACAAAGCGCTCCGAAGGACCTTCTGTCCGACGGGCCTCGATCACTGCGTATTGTGCAATCGACGAATCAACCAGTTCGGTCATGACTTCACCTTGAGTCCATCCATGGCCACCAAATACGGCGTGTACAGAGTTTTAGCAAGTGTGATTCCAAACGGATGTCGTCAGTCGAAGGGTTCTCGTTTGATGTTTTCGTTTCGCCGTCCACAAGGGCAAGTAAGACGCTACATCCCAATCGGCAATTAGTTAGCCAGCTGTTTGTAGCCTCGTGCGTGATCTGGAATTATTGCGAGTGCGGAGTGTGAGGATCGGGTGGGAGCGTCATTCCATTGACAGCCGTCGGCAATTCGACGGGCTTACAGCGTCAATGAGGTGGCCGTTGCAGACTGGCTTTGCGTGGTTCCGTTTCACCCGGCACCACAGGCTACGTTGTTCGGATCAAGAGACGCAGAGAGCGAGACGCCTTCGCAGTGGAATGACGGTTCTTAGGGAGGCGGGACTGCGAAGGCGGTTACCGCTCTTGGCGAATCGGCACATGGAGCTTTGATGCTGTGACTCAAAAGACAGTTACATTCTTACGCACCCTCTCGTTGCATTTGTGGCACTGGAAATGCATCAGGCACGATCGATGCTGAGCGCCCTGTGCGAAGGCTGAGGTGATAAATGGCATTTATCCGATTGAGCAGGTTCAAAGCGAGTGCAGAAGTGGTCTCCAGCATTTTGAACTGGGTCTGCCCCGAATGTGGAGGAAGAATGGGAGGCCGCGGTAGCGAGTTCAAGTGCCATGGTGAATGTCAGATAGACTGGCGTCAGCTCTGGGAGCAAGTACTTGCAGCCGGACGCCCGACCACAGTGCCTTCGATGCAACGGCTGTAAATATCTGGTCGGCTTTTCGGCACAGGAGGGGCTCCGCCGAAAGTGTCGGCCAATCTCACCTCGTGTTCAATCCGCGGGTGCAGAGTATCCAGTTCTAACTTGTACTTGTAGTGGCTGTGGCAGTCTGAGCCAAGATCGGATCGCTGCATTCGCGCCTTGGGGAAGAACGAAATAATCCCAACACGCCACTCGGCGGCCGTCATTCATCCGCAATTCATCCAACGAAAGATGAACACCAGAGGGACCAAGCCCTCGAGAGGCCAGGGACGCGCCTTTGCGAGCACCAGCAAAACAAAAGCACTGTTTCTCCAGGGCTTCACTGTTCCTGCGTTTATTGAACCCTCCGCCAGCTGCGATCCAATTTCACTGAGTTCGTCGTCTTTGCAATATGCGTCTAATCCACGAATTGGCCCACTCCTTGAAAACGGCATTGGCTTTGAAAGCCTGATCCAGAGCAGCGACGAAACAGCGCTCGGCCGCCCCGTGACTTACCGTCAACAAGAATGCGCCTCTACTCGACGATAACTTCCAACGGGGTTCAGCTTCGGATGAATGCCAGAAGGTCCGCATTGATCACGTCGGCATGGGTGGTCATCATGCCGTGGGGGAAGCCAGGGTAAATCTTCAGCGTGCCATGCTTCAGCAACTTAGCCTGCAGCAATGAAGCGTCTTTGTAGGGAACAATCTGGTCGTCGTCGCCCTGCATCACGAGAGTCGGCACGGTAATCGCTTTCAGATCGTCCGTTTGGTCCGTCTCAGAGAAAGCCTTGATGCCTTCGTATTGGGCGAGCGCGCCGCCCATCATCCCCTGTCGCCACCAATTTTGGACGACTCCCTGCGAGACGTTTGCGCCGGTGCGGTTGAAGCCGTAAAACGGCCCGGAAGGAACATCGATATAAAACTGCGCCCGGTTGTCAGCCAGCGCCTTGCGGAAGCCATCGAACACTTCGATCGGAGTGCCGCCCGGGTTCTTCTCGGTCTTGACCATGAGTGGGGGAACGGCGGAGATAAGCACGGCCTTAGCTACGCGCCGCTGGGGCTCGCCGTACTTCGCAACATAGCGTGCCACCTCGCCGCCGCCCGTGGAATGTCCGACGTGGATCGCATTCTTCAGGTCGAGATGCTCGGCCACAGCCGATGCGTCGGACGCGTAATGGTCCATGTCGTGGCCAGTGCCCACCTGCGGGGAGCGACCGTGACCGCGCCTGTCATGCGCGACAACGCGATAGCCGTTGGCAAGGAAAAAAAGCATCTGCGTGTCCCAGTCGTCCGACGACAGAGGCCAGCCGTGGTGAAACACGATGGGCTGTGCGTCCTTAGGGCCCCAGTCCTTGTAGAAAATCTGCGCTCCGTCTTTGGTCGTGATTGTTGCCATGGATTTTTCTCCTTCGTTCAATTTGTCAGAGTTCGAATCAAGAGCATGGAGCCTGAGAGCCATTGCTGGCACCGGAAGCGCCGTTGCTAGCACTGCCGGTCCCACCAATGAGTATGCTGCGCCGGCTGACTTCAACGGTCATAATGTTTCCTTTCTTGATTATTGCCTACTCAACAACGAATGGACCCGCACCCAGCGAAGCCGCCGGTCCGGCACCAATGGTGCCGAAGCGGCTCCGCAACAGAACTCTTGAGAATCGTGACTTCATCATTCAAGTTTTCCAGGCGCTGAATTCACGACGAATGGCGAGCTCTGATCGAGAACCTTCGGCCAGAGTTGAAATTCTCCCAGCGCTCGCCAGAGCTCCGTCTCATTCCATGTGTCTTGTCGCGACACGAAAGACGCCGCGACGGCAAGCGTCAAACGCGAATTTCAAGTTCGTGCCGATTGAGCACGTTGGTTTTCCTTGCCGTACTAAACTGTCGGCTGCGTCTTTCCTATTCGCGCTTACCGAGGGTCTCTTACTAGCGTTTTCCGGACTCAGGTGGAAACTCTTTGAACATTTTCGCCACGCCCTTATCGAGGTTCTTTTCATTCTTCGCTGCACTATTCGAGAGCGTGCCTTCGGCGCTACCCCGCCAAATTAGCTGTTTCGATTTCGCGTCGAATATGTCGACAACCAGCGTTCCGTCTTTGTAGTCCTGCTCGGTTGTGGTTGAGTCGCCGAAGCTGTCGCCGTAACCGCCAAATCCTCGCCATCCCCAACCGCCACCAAAGCCGAAGTTGTCGTAGTACGTTTGGAGTGTCCTTTGCGTTGTAGTCATCTTGATCGCCACGATGGCAACATCGCCACCGTTGTCGACTTGTGTCCAACCCTTCGCCGATAATTGGGCATCGACTGCATTCTTTATGCGGGAGTCCCACAGGGAGTTAGCCGGTTTGATTTCCTGCCACGAATAGGTTTTGTATTGAGAGAAGTTGGCTTGGTGATCAAAGTCCGTTTGGATGTGCTGGCCAAATGCAGATCCCAAGAGCACCATTAAGAACGCACCGTAAGTCGTTACTCGAGTTGTAGCTTTCATCTGACAAATCTCCTTTTCTGAAAATCGAAAACGTACTTCAAGTTCGAAACATTCATCACATCTGGGATTACGAACCCTGCCCTTGCCTTTTGTTCACAAGTACCTTGATGTCAACGCGCCGGTTGAGCTCGCGGCCCTGTGGATCGCGGTTACTAGCGACCGGCTGCGTGCTGCCGAAGCCAACGGGCACGAGGATGTGTCGTAGCGGGATGTTCTTTTCGTGGAAATAGCGGGCGACGGTAGCCGCGCGTTCTTCGCTCAGCTTTCGATCCGCCTCCGTGTTGAGGGTGTTGGAAGAGTAGCCAGCGATCTCGATCATGTAACCGTTAAGCGATTTCGCAATATCAGCAAGATTGGCAAGGTCACGTATCGCCGCTTCGTCTAGATAAGCTGAACCTTTTGGAAAGAAGACATCCACCTCAAACTCGTTCTTGTAGTCATCCAAGTCCGAGACGAGCTGATTCAACATGGCGGCAGCCGCCGCATCTTCATTCGCCAGTTCGTCGGCAGCTTGTGCGTGCAGCCTGGCCTGATCCGCTGAGTCCTGGGCTTGTGCCGCCGAGGCTTGAGCCAAGCTGGCAGCTGAGAAACCAAGATCCGCAGTCGATTGTGCGTTCTGCACGGCCGTTTTGTTTTCGAGGACTTGTTGCTCTTGAGCTACTTCGACGGCGAATGAGTCGGGAGTGAACACGATCTTGGCCGCATCAAGCTGCCCTTTCGAATTTCCCACACCTTCTGCGTGGATAGTCAATCCTGGGACCATGGCGGTGACGTCCATGTCGGTATGGCGAAAAAACACAACGCGGTGTTGCTTGCGCTCAATCTTGGTGTCGTCGTTGATGTTGACTACAACAAAGTCGTTGGACTTCTTATCCAGAATCCGAATCAGGTCTCCATCGCGAGACAGAATCGCTCCCGTGACCGTCGCCTTCTCACCTGCTGCGAGCTGACGTGTTTCGTGCGCTGCGGCGAACGCCAGTGCAGCAAGCAGAAGTGCCGAGCCTGCGCACAAAAGTACATTGCGTTTCCACTTACGAATCTTAGGTTTCATTGCGATCCCTCCGCGCTAGTTAATCTTGACCGCTTAACCACAATGCACGAGTCGTGCCAATCTAATGAACTGCTCTAGAGCGAAGAAAGTCCTTGGATTTACGGAATACAGTTGCGACGTGTAGACCGGATGGGCAGAATTCGCGTTGTTATGTGGACGCTGCGACCACCAGTTGTCGCTCGCTTCAGGTGGTCGCTAGATGTGGAGCATCAACCAGCGGAACGTCTGAGAAAGAATCATTTCCAAACCCGCAGAGGTTGGCATCGGTTGTGCTGCTCAGGGGTAGAGCTATGGACGAGAACAAGAGTATTAAAACAAACGTCTCCTTCAAGAGCGCCGGTCTGAAGCTCGCAGGTCACCTCTACACACCCGACCCCGATACGAGCCCGTCCTTCGCAGCTATTGTCGTCGGCCCTCCCGCAGTAGCGTCAAGGAGCAGGCCGCGCGGGTATGTACGCGAGGTTGCTCAGAAGACAAGTTTAAGGGCCAACTGGATCGAGCGTGGGCCGCCAATCTGATAGAGAGGGTTGAAACCTCCGTTAGCGCCGCCGGAACCCAGACTGCTGGCTAACGTCTGCGTCGATAAGCCGAACAGTGCGTCGGTCAGGTTATTGTCGGGAGGGCCGAAGTTTGGATGGTTGAAGAGGTTGAAGAACTCGCCCCGAAAACGAAGCCCGACCTTCTCGGTCAGTTGAAATTGCCGCTGGAACGCGACATCGGCTTGCCAAGCTCCAAAACTCCGCAGCACATTGCGTCCGAAATCGCCCTGCTGCCCGCTGGGCGGTGCGGTAAAAGCTGATGAATTGAACGCCTTGCCGCCGGGATATTGCGCCCCATAGAGCACAAGCGGCACTCCGGGCACTACATCTGGGCGCGGATACAGCGCGATGCCGTCCGCAAAGACAATTCCGCTAACCACGTCCACCGGCGGAGCCGTCCTCGCGAAAATGAAGCTATCCACCGACCAGCCGCCCACCGCGGCGTGCGCAATCTTGTTCGATTGCGGCGAGGGCAGATTGTAGGTGATGCCAGCGGTGAATGCATTGCGGATGTCAAAGTCCGAGTTGCCACGGTCTGTATTCGGATTCGCGACTGAGCTCGGCGTGCCGAGATAGTTCGAAAACGCGTCGGTCGATGAAATATCAATGGAGTGGGACCACGTGTACGATGCCAAGGCTTGCAATCCTCGCGACAGTCGCCGCTCGAATTTGAGTTGCAAAGCCTGGTAGTCCGATGTCGCGGTGTTGTCAGTCAGATTGACCTGCCCAAAGTTCGGATTCGGATTGAATAGGTTGGTTACACGGAGAAGGTTACGACCAAGCGCGCCGATGTACGTTACCGATAGACTCTGGCTGGTGCCGACAGACTGTTCCAGTGCGATGTTCCACTGATATGTGCGCGGAAGCTTCAAGTTAGGGTCGGCGACGATAATGGTCGAAACCGGTGGATTGACAGTGATAGCAGGGGGAGCAGCGTTCAGAGGACTTAACGGAAACGTTGCGTTAAAAAACAGATTGTTAGCACTATATGGAAAGTAGCTGGACGCGCCGCCGAGCGAGCCAGACCCAAGATCGTAGAAGACTCCGACGCCTCCACGGAGGACCGACGTCCAATTCGCTGCGCCGCCGAGTTGGTACGCCACCCCCACCCTCGGCGCAACGTTACCGTAAGTCGTCTGATAGAGCGGAGTGCCACGTGGCGCCAACGCTATCGTCGCTGGGTCATTCAAACCCGTTACGGTGAATGGATCGTTCGCCAGATTCTTGCCCTTCAGTGGCGGATTGACGTCCCACCTCAACCCGTAAGTGACCGTTAAGCGGGGCGTGACTTTCCACGTGTCCTGTCCATAAAGCGATAAGTTTCGCGAGAGAAGGGCGTCACTTTGATAGGCTGACGCCTCCGCGAGTGCAGCTGTGCCCGAAAGAGCATAGCCGCTGCATGACGCTGGTGGTGCAGGACACGTCACTCCCGAGAAGTCCGCAAATTGCCGGTATTGAAAAGGGCTACTGAAAGGAGAGAGCCAGCGATAGTCCACTCCAAACTTCATCTGGTGGCTGCCCTTCACCACCGACAGGTTGTCGATGACGTTTATCTGGCGTTGCTCATCGGTTGCCAGCTTGCCCAAACCGTACTCGCCGGCACCCGCGAGATATAACAACAAAGCGCCATTTGCGGATGTGTACGGAGAGGGGAACAAGTCTGAGCCAGGAAGAGGAACAGCCCCGCCGAAATTATCCATAGCGTAGCTTTCGCTAACTCTTTGATTGCTATAATTCGCCCGCAAATCATTGCTGATTTCGGGCTTGATCAGTTCTGTAAGGCCGAGGGTCAGAGTTTGCACCGAGGATGAAATCGGCTCTGTCTCGCTGAGCACTGTATACGGAGGACCAAGCGGCCCTCGCTCACTGAAGTTGGATGGAGAGTAATTGTAGCGGCCAAACAAGCTGATCTTCGAGTTGACGACCTGATCCACACGGACGCTGTAGGCGTTCAGCGAGGAAGGATTCGAGTAGGAAGCGTTGAACTGCGCCAGCCCTGCACCGAGCTCTGTGCCGTTGGCCACCGGAAATGCGTTCAGGTATGGCTGCATCGCCGCTGGAGCTTGCTGTCGCGATGGCGAGTCTGGAACCACGCTTTCCTGCGTCGATGGCTGGCGCAACCGTAGCCCCTCATAAGAAAAGAAGAAGAACGTCTTGTCTTTGATAATTGGGCCGCCGAAGACGCCGCCAAAATCATTCTGCCGTTCCTCAGGTTTTGGTAGGTGATTGTAGCTAGCAAAACCAGTCATCGGCGTCCAGTACGTCGTTTCTGAAATACTCGAACAGCGTGCCGTGAAAGCGATTCGTTCCGGAGCGAGTCACAATGGAAATCTGCCCTCCGGGTGTGCGTCCAAACTCCGGAGCGAACGATGACGTTTGAATGCGAAACTCCTGCATGGCATCTACCGAGACAAGACTGTTTGTCCCACCTGAAACGGTGAGAGCGGGCAATGCTCCGCCAGCGGCCTGCGCCAGGGGAAAGTACCCCGTGACTCCGAAATTAGCGCTGACGCCGTCCACTGTGAAATAGTTGGCGTCCGCGCGTTGCCCGTTCACACTGAACTGACCCTGGTCGTCAAACGCGGTCGCGGTCACGACCACGCCCGGTGTGAGCATTATTAAGGTCTGGAAACTTCTGCCATTCAGGGGAAGATTGTCGACGAAGGTGCGGTCGATCACAGTGCTGACTGTCCCCGACTCGGTATTCACCAGCGGTGCGCCGGCTTTCACCGTGATGGTCTCGGACACGGAACCGAGCGTCAATTCGAGATTGAGTTCTATGGCATCTAGGACGTGAAGGCTAACTTCTGGCTTGATTAATTTCCTGAAACCGGTCTTTTCGATTTCGAGGCGATAGCTGCCGGGAGGCAGATTCGTCAGGTAGTACTCACCCGAGCCATTGGTCACAGTTTCGTAGCGGAAATTTGTGCCCGAGCTGACAGCGGCGACTTTCGCGCCAATAATCAGTGCCCTAGAGGGATCGGTCACACGACCCGTGAGTGAGGCGTTGGTGGATTGGGCGCGAAGAGTGCCAGTGCAAGCAAGGGACAGACCGAGGCAGAGCGCTAGGAGGGGTGTTTTCCGGAGGCCCATAAATCACCATCTGGACAGGAGATTTAAGATGTCGAAAAACTATGCCCCAAGAAAGATGCACCGAAGTCTACCACCGTGCTCTTACCGTTGGCAATTTCTGTGGAAAGTCTCGGTCACGAGCTAGAATGTAAAACCTAGATGGACAAGGCGCCCAGACAAACAAAAACCGTTGTCGCGCTGGGCATACTGTTGGCCTGCTGCGCTCGTGTTTTTGCATTGGACCCATCTCTCGACATCAGTCAATACGCGCATACCGCGTGGAAGGTTCGCGACGGCTTTGTCGGGAGCGAAATCAACTCGATTGCGCAGACTCCAGACGGCTACATCTGGCTAGCCACGCAATTCGGGCTGTTTCGCTTTGATGGCGTCAGGAATGTCCCGTGGCAGCCGCCACGAGATCAGCATCTCCCGCCGGGCACCATCTTCAGCCTGCTCGTCGATCGGGGCGGTACTCTTTGGATCGGCGCCAAAGGCCTTGCAAGTTTCAAGGACGGCAAGCTTACACACTATCCTGAGCTTGACGGACACTATATTTTCAAGATCCTTGAGGATCACGAGGGAACTGTCTGGGCTAGCGGAGTGACGGATCCCATTGGGAAGCTCTGCGCGATTCGGAATGGCAACATTCAATGCTATGGAGGTGACGGAACTCTGGGTCTCGGAGCGCTCAGTTTGTACGAGGATAGCAAGGGCAATCTCTGGGCAGGTGTGCTTAACGGTCTGTGGCAATGGAAACCTGGTCCACCTAAATTCTATTCGTTGGCGGGAGAACCTGACGGTATACGAGCTTTCGCTGAAGACACAGACGGCACGCTCCTGGTCGGATGGAAAGGGGGAATCTACAGATTCGTCGACGGAAAAACCGAGCCCTATTCCCTTCGCAGCGCTTCCGAACAGTTCCGGGCCAAGAGAATGCTCCGCGACCGGAATGGCGCTTTGTGGATCGGAACTCCGGGCCGAGGCCTTTTGCACGTGCACGAGGGAAGGACAGATGTATTTGGGCAGTCGGACGGACTCTCAGGCGAAGGCATTGAAAGTCTCTTCGAGGATCGTGAAAACAACATTTGGGTAGGTACTAGTAATGGCCTCGATCGTTTTCGGGATTTCGCTGTCGTAACGCTCACCCAAAAGCAGGGTTTGTCGAGTGCTATCGTCGCAGCCGTCCTACCTGACAGGGAAGGAAATATCTGGCTTAGTACGCCTGGCGACCTGGACCGATGGAGTAGCGGGCAGACCAAGACTTATCGAATCCATCCGGAATCCCTTCTTCAGGATGATCGCGGGCGCATTTGGACCTCCACATCGCGCGAGTTTGGTTACCTGAAGGATGGCCGTTTTACTTCGATCGAGGGCGTTCCGGGCGGAAACATTCTCTCCATTGCACAGGACACTGCGGGCAGTCTGTGGGTAGCCAACGAGCCCGTGGGTCTTCTTCGCATATCCCCTCAAAACGAGGTCCGAGAAATTCCCTGGGCTGGCCTCGGACACAAAGAGCACGCCAGCGTTCTGGCTGCTGATCGCAGGCGGGGCGGGTTATGGATTGGATTTTTTCTGGGCGGCATCGCCTATTTCTCTGACGGGCAGGTCCGCGCATCGTACACGACCACGGATGGGCTTGGTGCGGGCCGTGTCAGCGACTTTCGATTCGACGATGATGGCACGCTGTGGGTCTCTACCGAAGGCGGACTCAGCCGGTTGAAGAACAATCGTGTGGCTACGCTGACTAGGAAGAACGGATTACCCTGCGATGCGGTTCACTGGGCGATGGAAGATGATGATCGTTCATTTTGGCTGTACACGGCGTGTGGACTACTACGGATTGCCCGATCCGAGCTGGACGCTTGGGTTGCCGATCCGAACCGGACGATCCAGGTCACAGTTTTCGACAGCTCCGATGGAGTAAGGAGTCTTTCGATCCCCGGCCATTACCACCCACAAGTTGCCAAGACGTCCGATGGAAGATTGTGGTTCCTACCTTGGGATGGCGTGAGCGTCATTGATCCTCATCACATTCCCTTCAACACAATTCCGCCGCCGGTGCATGTCGAGCAAGTAGTCGCCGACGACAAGGCCTATGAGATATCTTCGGGCCTGCGCCTGCCCGCGCAGACTCGCCATTTGGAGATCGACTATACCGCGCTCAGCTTCGTCGCGCCGGAAAAGGTCCTTTTTCGCTTCAAGCTGGAGGGCCAGGATCGCGATTGGCGTGACGTGGGCACCCGCCGGCAAGCGTTCTATACCAATCTTTCTCCTGGCAACTATCGCTTCCGCGTCGCCGCCTGCAATAACAGCGGCGTATGGAACGAGGCCGGCACATTCCTGGATTTCTCCGTCGCTCCGGCGTATTACCAAACGAATTGGTTCCGGGTGGCGTGCGTGGTCGCTTTTCTGGGATTGCTCTGGGGGATCTATCGACTCCGTGTTCGGCAACTGCAGCACCAGTTCGCGATAGGGCTGGAAGCACGCGTCAACGAACGGACACGAATCGCGCGGGATCTGCACGACACGCTGCTACAAAGTTTTCAGGGCTTGATTCTCCGCTTTCAAGCCGCTACTAACCTGCTCCGGGAGCAGGTTAGTAGCGGCTTGAAAGCGGAGAATCAAGCCCTGAAAGCTTTGTAGCAGAGTATCGTGGAGATCACGCGCGATTCGTGTCCGTTCGTTGACGCGTGCTTCCAGCCCGATCGCGAACTGGCGCTGCAGTTGCCGAACACGGAGTCGATAGATCCCCCAGAGCAATCCCAGAAAAGCGACCACGCACAGAGCGAGGAACCAGTTCGTCTGGTAATACGCCGGAGCGACGGAGAAATCCAGGAATGTGCCGGCTTCGTTCCACACGCCGCTGTTATTGCAGGCGGCGACGCGGAAGCGATATTTCCTCGGACGAAGATCGCTGTAGAAAGCTTGACGCCGCGTCCCGGGTTCTTGCCAAGTTGTATCGCGCCCTTCCAGTTTGTAACGAAAACGCACTTTCTGCGGCACGACGTAGCTCAACGCGGTGTAGTCGATCTCGAGATCACGCGTGAGAGGAGGAAGACGAAGGCCGACGCCGGGTAGATAGTTCTTTCTGTCGGCAATAACCTCTTCCACAAACACGGGCGGCGGAATCACGTTGGCGTAGGTGCGGCTCGGGTCGATCATTTGTACTTTATTGCCGTTCGCGAACCAAAGCCTCCCATCGGCAGATTTCGACACTTCCGGCTGGCCGAGTAGGTGACCTGATTGGTATCCGTCAAGCACGTCGAATGTCTTCACCGACAATGCAGCCTCGGGGAATTTCAGCCAAGTCTCATAGTCTGATGCAGAAACCCTTAGAAGCCCGCACCTTGCCTTGAGCCAGAAAGAGCCGTAGTCATCTTTGATGGCGGCGGAGAACCCAGCACAGGGCAGGCCGTTCCTGGTGTCCATCACGCTCATACGACCATCTTTCCACCGATAAAATCCCTTACTGGTGGCAAACGAGACGGCATTGTCAGAATCGACAAATAAACTCCTGATCCCGATCTCCTCTTTTGCCAACGAAATGACGGCTTCCGCCTTGCCATCGCGATAGTGAACGAATTTGCCATGACTAGAAGCTAGCCAGATTCCTGCGTTTCGATCGGCTGCCAGAAAGATGGCACGCATCACATTGTCCACACGGATGTCCTGTTCTACGTTCTGGTCTTTGATCCGAAGCAGATGGATCTGGTCAGGTACATCAATATGCGTCAATGCCCAGATATTGCCTTCAGCATCCTCAGCGAAACCCTTAGCGTTTCCCAAACGCCCGAAGTGGGTTGCGTCTGAATTTTTGATCGCTGAAAAGCGGCCGAGTTTGTACGTCATTATCGTGTTGTCGACTCCGAGCCAGATTTGTCCGGTGTGGTCCTGGAACAGCGTTTGCACACCTTGCCCTGGCAGTCCGTGGCCGGCAGCAATCACTGAGACCCGGCCTGCGCGAATAATGTCCACCGCTCCAAGATTGCTAACCCACACGGACCCGTTACTTAACGCAAGCACGGAGTTGGCCGATGAGCCGATAAACCCTTCGGTCGTCGAGAAAGTCAAAACCGGCAGATCTCGAAACATATCTACTCCCCTGTCGGTTGTAACCCAAAGGTTGCCCTCCCGATCTTCGTAGATGTATTCCACGTCATCGCCGGAGAGGCCGTTCGCGCTTCCGTAATGGTCGGCAACACCATCATGGACGCGGTAGAGGCCCTGAGATTCCGTTCCGACCCACAGAGAATGATTACGATCCATGTACATCGCGTTCGATACAATCTCGGCGCCATTGAATCCCGGAACCACATAGCTAGCCCATTCGCCTTCGGAATAGGACTGCACCCCCTGCTTGCGCCCGGTTCCGCCCAAACTAGCCCAGACCGACCCCGACGGCCCGGCGGCAACCCTCAGTACTCCGTCGCCCGCTGGATTTTTCAATTGATCTTTGAAATAGAAGCTGAAAGAGTCTGACGTCCAGCGGCAAAGCATCTTGCACCCAAACCAGATATTTCCGGCGGTGTCCTCGGCCAGGCCTATGGCATACTTACCGGGATTTCCGTCTTTTTCGCCGTAACATCGCAGTTTATCGCCTTCAACTCGGCAAAGCGAACCTCTCCCATCATTTAGGTTATAGCGAGTGACCCAGATTCTTCCCGCATGGTCTTCGATGATGTTGTTGATCCCTGGGCTGTTTGGCGTAGTTGTGTAATTGAACAACTCACCATTTTTTAGCCGGCTCAAGCCGCCGTAGGTGCCAATCCACAGATTTCCATCGCGTCCACCAAGAATGAAACTAATGCCGCTTCCCGGTAAAGATTGACCTTTCGGAGCCGTCCAAGTTGTAAACTTCACGCCATCAAATCGCATCAAGCCAGCTGCCGTTCCGACCCAGATGTAGCCATCCGTCGTCTGGGTGATCGACTCCGGATTAGACAAGAAGCCATCCTGGATTCTCCAGGCGGTATGGCCATACTGAGATATCAGTGTGTGAGGGTCAACCGCCCAGGCAGCTGCTGAAAGGACGAACAGTAAAAAAACACCACGCGATAGCGAAGGGTTCAACAGCCGGGCATTGTGAATTGCCTTAGGAGGAAGCACGCAATCCCTCGTTTGGGAATTGTAGTAGCTGTTCGGACCCTAGCCAAGGGTCCGGATCCAAGGACGGGATTCATTGTTCCTTGGCCAACTGCACCGGCATCAAGGCTTCAGCGAACGCTGCGAAGGAATAGGCCAGGGCGGCTTGGCACGCTTCTTCGTCGACGTTCAGGATCGATGCTACATACGACAAGGAGTAACCTTCGAGAACTCGGAGCACATATACGAACCTCGGAAACAGCGGGAGGAGCAGAAGTGCCCGTCTCACTCGCTCCGTTGAAAGTGGGGCTTGCTGCAATTCGATGGTCGATCCTCCGGCCGCCTTCGCACGCCAATATTCGCCAGAGCCCTTTTCTTTCCTCAGCTCATCTGTGTGGAGCGCCACACAGGCCTTGATGACAACATCAATTTCCCAGGCGCACATCCACTCCCCAAACACCTTGCCTGAATCAGCGACGCCATGCATGCCGGAGGAGATAATTCTCGCTGCCGTATCTTCATCGCCCGTTAGGACGAGAGCGATCCAATACGACTTCGCCGCGCAGGTCGTGAACTCACCAATGACTTCGAGCGCTGGCATGTCCTGGCGAGGGTTGTCATAGTTCATTATGCTTCCTTGAAATAAATGCTGTGATTGCATTGCATAGTCGTCCGCCGTTGCTGAGCCCTTCTCTTCGGGACTTCAAGTCTTTCTAGACTGGTTGTACCCTCCCCACTCGGATCAATTGGGGCGCACCATCGTTTGCATTTTGCATTTGGGCTAGACGCAAAACTCTGGGTAATACACTTGCTTCAACGGGGAGCGAGTTGATACCGGAGAGGTTCTCTTTGGCAAGATCGCTGAGAGTATGTCCCGGCGGCATCTCAAGAAAAAGATCGCAGCCCAACTCCTTGAGTATTGTTGTCGCATCGTACCAGCGGACGCCGTGCGCAATGTTATTTACCAGATCGCGCGCAACTGCTTCCTTGGTGCGCATGGCTCGGGCGTTCACATTTCCGACGTAAGTTATTCGCGGCGTTGTCAGCTTCACGGAGGACATTCGCTTTCCCAGCAGATCCGCAACAGGCTGGAGTAAAGGGCAATGCGACGGAACAGAAACATGCAGGCGCACTGCCTTGTTGGCCCCCTGGCGACGAGCTTCCTCCAATACTTGATCCATTGCCACGTTCGAGCCGGCAATGACGATCTGGCGTGGCGCGTTGATGTTTCCAACGAAGACCGGGCCCTGGACCGAGGTCACAGCTTGGACGATTTTCGTGACCTGAGTTTCATTCAATCCCACGATCGCGGATAGACCGTAGCCACTCGGGTAGAGTTTCATCATCAGTTCCGCCCGCAGCCTCACCAACTCAACCGCATCCCGCAACGACAGCACGCCAGCAGTAACAGCGGCGGCAAACGCGCCGACGGAAAGACCAGAAACCGCCGCGGGTTCGATGTCTTGCTCCATGAGAGCACGCGCAGTAGCGACTCCTGCCGCGAGTAGCGCGATCTGCACGTCCACGGTAAATTCGAGACCGCGTTCTGTGTCAATAGTGCGCACGTCAGACTGGAGATCTTCGCTGATCTCGTCGAGAGTCCGGACGACAGCGGGATGATCGAGCAATTGATGCAACATTCCGGGAAACTGAGACCCCTGCCCAGGAAAGACGAAGGCGATGCTCATGCGGCAGTCTCGCTGTCCGAAGAATGAACGTTTGACTGCCTGGCTGTCGTCAGCAACCAAGGATCATCGCCAAGCCGCAACCCGTCTGGGTACCGCAACAGTATTCGCCCTGATGATGCGTGAGCGTACTCGTCGAGGGAGAAACCGCAAATCGGAGTCTCCACGCGAACGTCCACTTTAACCCGCAATCCAGCCAGACGATCCCATAGAAACAATGCCCGCTCAGTATCAATCCGGTTGGTCGCGCGGACAGCAAGGTCGAGATCGCTCGCCTCGGTCGTGACTGGGTGTCCGGTTGCGAGCTCAAATCCAACGCTGCCCGTCGGTCCCCACGGCAAGTTGAGGCCTTGCCACCTTTCGATGACCTCCTGCACGGCCAGCAATGCAGGGGTCCGACGAAGACGTGCTGAGGTGGGGCTTGGAACCAGCAACTCCGCCGGCCGAACTATCTTCTTTATTAGGGTCTCGCTGCAGCACCCAGCCAAGCGTTCGCTTCGCGCGGCGCCCCGAACTCCGACCGAGATCTGGCCAGCAGGAGCTTGACCGCGGCGAACGACCACCCACGGGCAGCAAATCAGCGTCTCTGTTACCCACTGTGGTCGAGAGACGCTATTCGCAGTGAGGGCATGGGCGTCGATCTGAAGCAGATCGTGCACCTGCGGAGCGCTGATTTCTGAGACTTTCATCTGTGACTCACTTGTGCTTACCACTCTTTATTTCTCTATCTCGCGCCTAATCCCGGTCGTCACCGAGGGAACAACTGGTCTACGGATTTCTGCATTCACGGCATGTTGGGGAGGATGCCAACTGTCGCTTTCCTTCTCAGTCTCCACGTCAAAAGAAACCCTGCGGCCACTATTGCGACACATGGTACAAGGACATGCTCCATATGGAATCTGGTGTAGCTGGCTCCGAAGAACGCGCCTAATAGAAATGAGCAACAGACCAAACCCAGACTTATGGCCTTGCGACGGTTCTCGGCAGTCTCGCGACCCACGATCCATAAAACCAATCCGGACGTCGCCTCGCGAAGATTACCAGTGGTCATCGCCGAGTTGAAGGACAAGGGCCCGATCTTGTCAAAGCTGGTATTTTGCAGGGCTGCGACGAAGGAGATGATAGGAACGACGCTTGCATTTGGCATACGAGCTCCAACGAGAACAAGGACGCAGAGGATCGCCAGTTCGAAGGCTTGGCAATGCAGTGCGGCGCGAAATGGGTGCTGGCTTGAGTGCACATCAAGCAACTTGGCGATTGCCACTCCGAGCGCGAAGGCCACGATGGGCGGCAAGTGCCGTCCTGCCTGAGCCCACTGTCCGCCCGAGGCAAACACTGCGAAGAACACAAAATTTCCGGTCTGCGAGTTCGCGAAGACGTGACCATGAGCAAGGTAGGAGAAGGCATCCATATATCCACCTGCCGCGGTAAAGAGGCATGCCACGGTGAGCCGTCCAGAAACTTCGGAAAGCCTTCCTTGCGGCAGGCCTGTCCTTCCCGCTTTCGGCGGACTTTGCTCATCGTCTCGCACCGCTTCCATGGTTTTCTTCCTCTACAGTTTCGGCCGAGGTGGAAGATCGGCTCGGATGTGCGGCATGTCGAGATTCAGAATCCCTCAAAGCACGGCCCCGCCGCGAGTCTGGCCGCTTTCGATTTGTACTTGAATGCGCGACATTGGCTGCGTCGATCTCACAAAGGCAATCGCTTTTTTACAAATCCTTCCACTCACTTCAACCAATATGGTTCACAATCACAATCCATGCCGCGAGTGAGCCGACGCCGACCAGGTACGAAGCGATCAAGCCGGAGCTGGCGAGCTTCGGATTTGAGTCAAAGTCCCGGCCAAACACAACTCCGAAGAAACCACAGGGCATGGCGCTGATTAGCGTCACGTAACGCGTCTGTTCAATGTTGAGATGAATCAGCATGCAGATCCCAAGAGCGATCGCCGGCTGGAGAGCGTTCTTCAGAAGAACAGCAATGAATGTGTTTCCCCGAATTTCAAATTTCTGAGCAGAGACGACCAGACCGGTGAGCACAAGCGCCGAACCGTCAGCCGCTGATCCCATGACAGCCAGAGATCGATGTATGAAAGAAGGAAGAGTCAAGTCTGCACAAGAAAACGCCAGCCCCAGCAGTGGCGCCCAAACAATAGGCCTCTTGCAGGAATGGATAAGCGACAGGGCGATTTGCCGCAGCGCCGAGCTCTTTCCGGAGAGCCCAGTTCCGGAGACCCCAGCGGAGCCCCTGCGACTTCGTTCAAGAATTGCCAGGGTAATCGGAGAAACAGTGATGGAGCCGATTGCGAGAGATGTGGCCACCGTGACCGTGGCTCGCGAACCGAAAACTGAAGCGAGCAATGGCAAGCCGACTGCTGCCGAGTTTGGAAATCCAAGAGTCAGTGCGACCACCGAGCTGTCTGAAGCGTTAAGGTTTTCTCGGGAGCGAGTCCAAACGAAACTGACCGCATACAAAACGGCATAGACAATAGCCAGGACAAGACCCGCCGCGGCCTGCTCACGCAATGCCGTCCGCGGTGTACTCGCGATCGCGAGGAAGAGCGAACAAGGGATGGCAAAGCTCATCACGAAGGTGATGAGAGTTCGCACGTTTTGATTGTCCATTCGGCGCCACAGCCCGGCGAAATAGCCAAGCAGCAGGCCGGCAAAGATGGGGACCAACGCGTCGCCAAGAACCTTTGTCATTCGAGTGTCCTCACGCCTTCATCCACTGCTCTTCGATGTGTGCACGTGCGGCCACGCTTGCCTTACGCGTCTCACGCGCAGCATTAGAAGTCAGCCGATTGCCGAGATCTGTAGATCCAGCTCGGGCATCTGCAACTGCATCGATCAACTCTTTTTGCACCTGAGCCACGGTGGCCCTCGCCGGCTTGTCGGGATCTTCCACATGCAGCAATTTGTGAAGGAGGCCGAGTTTTGCGTAGTCGCGAACGTCGTACGACAAGGGAGCGATCTCATGCCCCAGGCGATCCAGTTCCGCGACGGTGCGAAGAGTGATTCGCGCCGCCGCTTCTTTATGCATGGCATGGATCACGACATCGCTGTCGTCGAAAGCGAGAATTCGATTGGCCTGATAACCATGGGTCAGAAAGCCTCCAGAGATTGCTTGTCCTACGACCAGCGTGATCACCGGATGTCCTTTCATGCGGGCGGAAGCATACGCCTCCGCTGCTGTCGCGCAGGCCAAAAAGATAGCGGCAGTCTCCTCGCGGCGTCCGTAGGCCTGGCTCTTTACGTCAACGATGGCAATGATGGGCCGAGCACTGATCGGTTGTTTGTCGGCACTCGTATTTTGCTTGATCACCTCGTTCACGCGCGCCGCCAGCGTATAAGCTTCTTCGAGACCAACTTCTCCACGCCTTGCACAGGGAAAACGCGCCTGTGGGTTCGGCACCACACAGAGAAATCGTGCTGTGTCTTCACCGATCTTGACGTCTGCCGTGAGAACGGAGTCCGGATCCCCGGCCATGGGTGAATTCTTACCCGTTAACGCTTCAAACCATGCTTTACCGCGAAGTCCGACTTGGATACTCATCGCGTGACTCCTTTTCTTGTCTTGCTGACCGTTGTCTTGCCGCCCCAGGTCTCTCTTAAAGTCAATGGATCGATCTGCCGCGATGTGTCGAGCGCTCGAATACGCTCGCGATAGAGGTCGACCTGCTGACTGCGATGTACCGCCGGCAGTCCAGCCTCGACGTGGCTACGGACAATCGCCGCGATTTTTTGTGCATCGTCCAAAACGAGCTCATCGGCGACTCCCATGGCAACACGCTGTTCACCACCGTTGATTGCCCAGATCAGAGCACGGTCAGAAGAATCAAACTCCTCTATTCCGGACTCTTGTTCGATCACTTCAGGACCGTTCAAACCGAGTCGCGCTTCCGGCGTCATCACGATGTAGCTCGAAAGCCCCGCCGCCAAGGCCATGCCGCCGAAACATCCGACGGTGCCCGCGATTACTGTGATGACTGGAGCATGCTGCCGCAGCGCCAGGATGGACGCCATCACTTCGGCGATAGCATTGAGTCCTAGGTTGGCTTCCTGCAGGCGCACGCCGCCTGTTTCGAGTAACAAGACCGCGACCGTTTTCTTACCGTTTTGCGAGTCTCTAGTTGCGAGATCGAGGGCGGCCGCCATCTTGGCGCCCGAGACCTCGCCCATGCTGCCCGCCTGGAACCCTCCTTCAAGTGCAATGACGACGGCCGCCTTACCAGCGATCGCGCCTTTGAGAACAACGCAGCCATCGTCGAATTGTGGTGCGATGCCTTGCTCGGGCAACCAGGGAGATTCGATCCGGTCGAATGGGCCAACCAGTTCGCGCCAGGAACCAGGATCCATCAGGCTTTGCGCCCGCGCTCTGGCATCCAGTTCGATAAAGCTCTGCCGCAGGACAAATTCTGGAATCACCGTCGGATAGCTCATGATTCGATCACCTCCACTGCCTGTTCGAGCCGCAGCATTACGCTGCCGGGCGTGGCACCGGCGTCGTTAATATCAATGCGTACGGCACCGTCATACTTCGAGAAAAAGCGGTCCATCACCGCCTTCCAGCTGCTGCTGAAGCCGTTGACGCTGGTTTGAATCGAAACGTAGGCACTGCCTGTTTCGGTCGGTTGCATCAGAACCTCCATATCCCCAGAACCGACGACGCCTACGTGTGCCTTCTTTGTGACGTGCCGTTTTGCCGAGGGGTACTCGAACTTAAGCTGCTCCATCTCGCTCCTCCCAACCGCTTTGGTCCTTGGCTATTTCGTTTTGCTCGCGTTCGACCGTATCCAGAAAAATGGTTGCGGCCAATAGGTCGGCGCTTCCGCCGGGCGAAATATGTCTCGCGATCAACTGGCCATCGAGTTCACGCATCAGTGTTTGTCCGTGAGCGCTGCCGTATCCACCTGCCATCAGAATGGCTTCCGCCCCCGACTTCACAAGGGTCAAGGCTTCACTCCCGCCCCGATATAGAACGCACGTGTCGTCGACTTGGGACATCACGCTGAGCAACGCATCGAGGCGGCAGATCTCTTCGGAGCATTTTGCTGCTCGTCGCTCGCGCAGCATCGGAAGGCCGAACTCGACAACATGCGGGAAGCCATTCGAGGCTTCTCCACGTGCGCCGGTGGCCCCGTAACGGTTTCGTACCATATCGCCGTGCGTAATGAGCTCAGGCTGTGGGCGATCGGGAAGTCTGGCGATGGCGCCCGCCGCCGCTGCTATTTCTCGCACAGTTTGACTCTCCCTGCGGGCCGCTGCGGCGATTAGAAGGCCTAGATTCCAGATGGCACCCTTATGCGTGTTGATTCCGCACGTGACTTTGTACATCAAGCATTCCGCTTCGCGTCCGATTGCGGCAAGCTCCTGTCGTAAGACAGAATCCGCGTCGCGGCCCACTGACGTTGAACTCATAGCGACAAAGTACGGCTGCAGAACGGTCGCAGAGAGCCTCATCAGGTCGAGCGATAGATCGCTATGCGCTCCCGATCCACGGCGGTCAACGAGTCCAGGCTTCGGCGTCAGCTCCGCCTCAGCGATCAACGACTGGGAAGCGAGACTGGCAAGCAGGCGCGATCGTTCTGCGGAGCGCGGCGAACAGCGACGATTATTCCTGACGGAATCGACCTCAAGAGGATCCATCCTCGCAAGATCTGTTCTGGACAGATCATCGGCAATAAGTACACTCGTTCCCATTTACCAGCTCCTGAACTTTGCAGGCGGTTTGTAGAGACCGCCGGACCATGCCACCAGGTCTTCCATACTTCGCGCTGCAAGTAGCGAACGGGTGGCCTGAAGACGGTGCACTCCAATGTCCTCCGGATAAGCAACGATGCCTCGTTTTCGAAGCTCCGCTGTCTCCTGAGGTTTTGCGCGCAGGCCGATTGGACTGATTCCGGCTACCGCTGCAAGAGCACGGCGGCGCTCCTCGATGCCTTCGGCTTTGTAGAGGTATGCGATACCCTCCTCGGTTACGACATGACTCACATCGTCGCCGTAGATCATGACTGGTGCGATCGGCATCCCTGCCTTTTTTCCAACTTCAACCGCATCGAGGGTTTCGACGAAGGCGGGCACGTCGCCCTTTTGGAATGTCTCCACGGTTTGAACCACGAGTTTTCTGCCTCTGGCGGTCGGACTCGGGTCTGTCTTGAGATCGAGCCATGCAGGGCTCGCGTGGCGGCGACCGTGGGGATCATGTCCCATATTCGGTGCGCCACCGAAGCCGGCAATTCGACCTGTAGTAACTGTCGATGAATTAGCATCACCGTCGATCTGCAACGTCGACCCAATGAAGGCATCAACTGCGTACTGGCCTGCGAGCTGGCAGAGGACTCGGTTCGAACGCAGACTGCCGTCGCGGCCGGTGAAGAAAACGTCAGGACGGGCGCGCGTGTAGTCATCCATTCCCACCTCGCTTCCGAAGCAGTGAACAGTCTTGACCCATCCACTCTCGATCGCAGGAATCAAAGTCGGGTGGGGGTTTAACGCCCAATGTTCACAGATCTTGCCCCGCAGTCCGAGCGACTCACCGTAGGTCGGAAGTAAAAGCTCAATCGCGGCAGTATCGAAACCAATGCCGTGATTGAGCGAGTGGACCTGGTGATGCTCGTAAATGCCGCGAATGATCATCATCCCCATGAGGATCTGAAGATCGGTGATTTGCCGCGGGTCCCGGGTGAAAAGCGGCTCGATGGCAAACGGACGATCCCCCTCGACGACTACGTCCACCCAGGACGACGGAATATCTACACGAGGAAGGTTTTCGACGATTTCGTTTACCTGCACGATGACGATCGCGTCGTGGAATGCCGCAGCCTCAACGATCACCGGCGTGTCTTCCGTACTGGGTCCTGTGTACAGGTTGCCGTCACGATCAGCTTGTTCCGCGCAAACCAACACAACGTTCGGCGCCAGGTCGACGAGCAGACGCGCGTAGAGCTCGACGTAGGTGTGAATGGCGCCGATTTCGAGGACACCGTCTTCAAGCAACTGAGATACCCGCAAGCTTTGCGGGCCTGCGAAGGCGAAATCGATTTTCTTCGCGATCCCCAACTCGAACAGCGTGAGTTGCTCCGGCCGGCTGATGCTGGAGATGATCAAATGCAGGTCATGCAATTTCTTTGGATCGACCCTGACCAAAGAACGTGACAGGAAGTCAGCTTGCTTCTGGTTGTCGCCTTCGAGCACGATCCGATCTCCCGGCGCAATCAGCACTTCCAAAGACTCGACCAACTTTTCCTTTGGAAGCAGCAGACCATTCATCCAGGATGAGATAAGTTGCAAACGTCTTCTTTTTTCGTCACGACGCGTCGTCCAGCAGCGAGGCGACCTTTGTTGCGTTTCGTTATTCATCAGGCTATTCCTCATTCACTCGTAACAACTCTTCGATCTTGCAAGACTTGTTTCACGCGGTTTCACCGTGCGTGCGTCGCCGCGTCTTCGATCAGAGCTACAACCTCTTTTGGTCTGGAGGCGTATACGCAATGACTGGCTCCCTCGATTTCCACCGTGTGGCTATTCGCACGCTTCGCGTACCACCGTTCGAGATCGGGATTGATGGTTCTGTCCTTCGTCGCCACCGCCATCCAACTCGGTTTGCTTCTCCAGGCAGCCGTGGTGATCGTGGCTGAGAAGTTGTCCGCATAGTTGAGCACCTGCGAACGCGCCATGAACGCGGCCCGGTCGGCGGGGAGGTCGGCTGCGAACAATTCATGAAATCGTGTCGGGTCGATGTAGGTGAAACCGTCCGGTGTTTTCTTTATGGCGCCTGACTTGGCCAGGTCGCTGGGAAAGCGATTTCCGTCCTCGGACTCTTTCTCACCGGAATCCGGCATGTGGGCCGCGATATACACCAAGCCAACGACCGATGGATCGTTGCCCGCTTCGGTAATGACAGATCCTCCATAGCTGTGAGCGACGAGAATGCAGGGTCCATCCTGCAGGGCTAGGACGCGCTTCGTCGCAGCCACATCGTCCTTAAACGACGTTTCCGGCTCTTGCACGATGCTGACGTTGTAGCCGTCCTTGACAAGAATGTCGTAAACGCCACGCCAGCCAGAACCATCCGCCCACGCTCCGTGTACCAGCACGATGTTCTTGATCGAAGTGCCCGATGTTTGGGCAACTGAGTTGTTGTACATTCCGAGGGCGCACAGACATATGAGCCCCGCCTTTACATAGTTCGCGATCATAAGCCTCCTTAATAGTCGTCTCTTCTTGAAGCACTTCAACAGTCGTCTCTTGCTGAAGCACTTCGCTTGCCAGTCAATCGGGCGAAAGCCAATGCATCCGAAACCTGAGACAGAGAATTGAATACAAAGAGAATAGGCTGGGCGTACTTAGGGCTTGCTCAGAGATGACATGTGAGGCGACCGTCGGCATGTCGACGGATCGTCCGGGATTGGTCGTTTCAATCAGCTAGCCACGTAGCGCATGCGACCAATGGCACTTGTTTCCTATCTGAAATGAAATTTGGCTACGGAAGGAGGGGGTGGTCGTCGACCGCCATAATGCGAATCGGGCTGGGATCGCCGCTCATGACTTGATCTCGCTCCCTTTCCCAGACCACCAAAAACGTCGGGTAGACGGAGTCGCGTAGGCCCTGGACGCAGGGATGCTTAGCTCAACCTCCGTGCCAGAATCGAGCTCACTCCAGACATCCAGCTGCCCGCCCACAATTTTGGCACGCTCGCGCATGCCATGCAATCCAAAGTGCCCTGGGCGCGGATGCTTGCCAAGGATCTCTGGGTCAATCCCTTTTCCGTCGTCCCGGACCCGCAACCGAAACTGTTGTGCGTCATAGTGGATTTCGACTTCGATTTGTCGCGCCTGTGCGTGGCGGAATGCATTGCGCAGGGTCTCGCCTGCAATCCGGTAGACTTCGTCCCGCAAGATCGGATGGAGGTTTCGCGGCGTGCCTTCCACTGCCATACGAAAAAGGGCGGAGTCCGCGCTCGTTCCATCGGCCGCGAGTTGTTCTCCTAGAGCGCTTATGGCCATGGCAAGGTCGTTGGTCT
>Ga0206819_10068_pt2 | contig 38557 bp, 37 predicted proteins | sample Alteio_BWOrgCont_87_FD_152855 | JGI IMG/M metagenome (GOLD analysis project Ga0206819, IMG submission 152855) | Enriched cells from forest soil in Barre Woods Harvard Forest LTER site, Petersham, Massachusetts, United States -... | ecosystem: Environmental > Terrestrial > Soil > Temperate forest >... | reverse complement strand
TATTGAGCGGGAAGGATCTCAAATTCCACAGGTGGATTGACCGCCTGGTAACGTTCGTCGCAGGTCGACGCATTGATGATAGTGATGGTTCTGCGCTTCGTTTAGTTACTGTTTCCCCATAACCTGGATGGATATGTCCGAATATATGAATTCGCGGCGGCACAGCCAATTGATTGAGAATCCGGTCAGCCAATTCTTCAGGGCTCGGAATTCCTGAATTCTGGCAATCAGAGGACGCTTTCTGGGCAACAAGCGATCGTGCAAGCTTCGTTTCCCAACCCGGCGAAGATCAGTTGATTTGGCATTTAAACGGCGCAAGCGAGCCATGGTCGCCGCGCGGTTTCCAGGAATAACCGCTTCCAGCTTGTTCAATGTGATTGCAGCCAATCTTGACCGTGTTTTCGACATTGCTGCTTTTATGACTCCCGCGGCATTAGCTGTAATCATCATCCTTACCTCAACTCAGACTAAAAAATTTGTTGGTCAATCTGCGCCGTGTTTTTGGTTGCCCAAGCGCAGCGCCGATACCTTTATCTAACTCCAGCCAAGCGTAAAGGAGGCATAAATTTGTCCGAATCGGTCCGGCTCACCACGCCTTCGAACGGTCATGACGCACCAAATCTGCTGCAACTGGCTGGCGACTAACCTGTGTGAAAACATATTAAGTCGCAAAATATTAGCCATCCGCGATCGTAACGATGGTACCGGGATTCGACAGTCATTGGTGCAACGGATAAGGTTGCTGGGCAATTTATTGCCCGGACCAGATGAGGTCGCTTGGCAGTCAATCATGCAGAACCGGATGAGCTCGCTTGGCCAGTCGTACGAACAAGATAATTCAGTCTTTGCCTTCATCACCGACTGAGCTCTGAATTTCCTCATTCGGGCCCATTCTTTGGAAATTCAATTCGGAAAGTCAGTGCATTGGCATTCTGCGAATCAATCTGCGCTGATCTCCCACCACGGTCGTTCTAATGGTTCTTGTTTTCCTGCCTCTTCTTTCATTCGTTCTTTATCGCGCTCGTGTTCAGCCTCAAACTGAGCGATGTCGTACTGACGCGACGCTGGCTCAGAAGTATTGTTCAAGCAAATGCGGATCGGGAATGACGAATTCACAACCAGTCCACGTGCACCGGAAGGAAGTGCACCCTTTGTGTAAGAATCCGGCGCACGGGGTGCCATCCAATCGACAAGCTCGCTGGTCATGCGAAAAATCCGCTTGCAATCTTCGTTGGGCAGCAAACTCTCATGTTCAGGGAAGCGAATGGCATTGTCAGAGACTTCGGATAAGTAAATTGAAAATAGTAAGAGATGCCCATCAGAGGATTGCAGAGATTTCAAGTCTTCTGCAGCGGAGACGGTATTCTCATCTATGGGTCTTCCAGAAATATTGACCGCAATTGGCGGAAAACAGTCTTGGTGTGTAGCAAGCCAGTCTGATAGCAAGGATTTGCCCAGCTGAAAACCGGAACCCATCGATGACGTTCCATCTGAAACAAATGCATCCAACCACACAGGGTATCTGTATTTTTCGGGTCCATCCATTGATTGTCGAACGCGTGTTTCTACGCGTATAGTGTTATCGCAGATTTCGCTCATGCTCTGATGAAACCCTTTAAGAAGGGACTGCGCTTCTTGCTGGTGACCATAACCAATTACTGACAAGAAGCACTCATCTTTTACTGTCTTGCCGCGACTACACCCGATAACAAGTTCGTAGATCAGCGAGTTGCACAGCCTTTGTGCTACCGTCGCCTTGGTTTGATGGATCGGTCCGCACGGCATTTCCATCGCCATGTGCTCGGATTGGTCAACTAGGACGATCATCGCTGCCGGGTGCGACCTTCCAACATACTTGCGGTACATATGTCATCTCCTTCTGCAGCAAGGTGAACATTGTACGACCATCTGCCAGCGCTCGAAAACGCATTGCCAGCGCTTGGTCTAATGAGGTCGCTAGGTTCCTGTGTACCGCGCTTGCTAGACCTAGGTGTAGCTGGCTAGTTTTTCCAAACCATCAATTTCCACCAGTTCACGCGCCAGCATCCGCTTGTCGGCAGTCCACTGGCTGGAATACAACCCAATCAACATTCGCCTCGCTTTGGCCAAGCGCGCGAAATCCGAACTGAGCCCATCCGTTTCATGATATCTGACAAGAGGAACAGGCATTTTTATCATTTTCCATTGCTGCGATATCCGAATCAGGAGTTCAAGATCTTCTAGCGCTGGCAATTCCTCGTTGAACAATCCGACATCGTTGAAAGCCTGCTTTCTAATGAGGCACGACAATATGCCAATATCCTGAACACGATATCGACCGGTCTTCCCATCGATAATTCCAGGCTCAAATTGCGGTGACACAAGCAAACTGCATTCGCCCGATTTGGAAACTCGGAGCATGTCACTGTAGACCACACCGGCTTCCGGTTGCTCGGACAACTTGAGCAACTGTTCATGCAGTTTCGTTGACATCCACTCGTCATCAGAGTCTTGAAATGCTATAAGGTCAGCACTCGCGATTCGAATTCCGGTATTCCGTGCAGCTCCTGCTCCCTCTCGCGCAGGCATCTTCACATACTTGATCCGATCATCGTGAAATTCACCGACCAATTCTTCGGTTTCATCTGTCGAACCATCGTCTACAACGATCAGCTCAAATGATTCGAAAGTCTGCTTTAACACACTGTGAATCGAGCGCTTAATCAACTGAGCACGATTGTACGTCGGCAGAATAACACTCACGGATATCATGAACGATGCAATCTTTCTAGCCTTCGACGATGCGTACTCATTATACGCACGTGCGTGCCTGAACAGTCTACGTGCCAATTATCCATCGTATCCGCAACTAGTTGTCTATTACGATGGCAGCAGCACCGAAGTCCATGAATTCTTGAAGTCGTTCGAGCGGACGACGATAGTGACAGATAGTGATTTACCGACTATGGAAGACGACTTTACCTTAGGCGAAGTCAACACCAAAGCTGTCTACTTCAAATATCTGTCCTGGAATAAGCGGTTTGCCGAGTTTCGCAACGTCCTCTATCTCGACGCCGATACATTAGTTTTGAAGCCTCTCACCAGCCTTCTCGAAGCAAAGGAATTTTACGCAGCACCGAATCATGATTCATTGCCCTCTGTGCGGATTTTCGATCCGACAAAACTCTCCGATCCGCAGCTATTGTCGCAATTATCGAAAGACAAGCTCGCCACGCTCTCAGGCATGGACGATATGTGCAATGCCGGCGTGCTCCTGATTCCCACAAAATATCGCACATCTGAACACTTCAATCAGTTGATGGATATTACCCGTTGTTACAATCGATTTTTACAATACGCAGATCAGAGTGCAATTTCATTGTGGTGCAAACTGAACGGCATCGAATATTCGAACGACTTCAGCTTCAACTTCCAGTCAGTTCATTTCGGCTGCGACGATCTGTGCGGATACGAATTCGAGGCTATTCATATACTTCACTTCTCCTCACGCCGCAAACCAAACACTGTTGAATTTATGCTCTGGCAGCGAATTCCACTTGTCCGCCGCAAACAAATGGCGCAACTGTTTATGGAATATCTGACCGATAAGGTGAGCGCATGAAGTCCGCTCAACAGAATCTCTATGATCTCGCTGGTGTCTCTCTGATCTGCTCGGTCAAGGTCGATTCTGACGATCGAATCAGAAATCTGAAGCTAATCTGCAAGCTGCTTGAATCGTGCTTTATCAACTGGGAAATGATCGTTGTCGAACAAGGCCCTGAGCAAAAGCTGACTCCCCATCTCAACTTGACCGCCGTTCGGCACTATTTCATTGAGACTGATGACGCTCACTATAAAACTCGCAATTTAAATTTGGCAGCGGCTCTGAGCAACAGAGCGTATCTCATGATTATTGATGCTGATGTTCTCGTAAAACCAGAGGCGGTCATCGATGGTTTGAAAAGATTGAATGGTGGCATTGACTGTGTTTATCCATTTAACGGAATTGTGCTCAACATCAGCAAAGATCTGTTCAACGACAACTGTGAACCGAATGAGATGCTCTCCAATCTGGAATTTTTGCCGAAGTCCTATGATCAGAAAACACTGCAATTCGGACTGACTAGAGGAATCACATTAATGACCGGTTCCACGACATATGATGCCACCGGCGGTGCGCTGATGCTAAAGCGTGAATCGTTCTTCCTAGCAGGTGGTTTCAACACAAACATGATCTCATATGGCTACGAAGACATGGAATTGGACTACCGGATCAAAGCACTGGGATTTACGGTTGAGAGACTGGATGACTACAACATCTATCACCTTGAGCACACGCGCCAAGTCGACAGCCAATACAACAATTTCTATCGCTCAAACGAGGCTGAATACGAACGCGTTCGGTCGATGACCGCTAAGGAGCTGAAGCGCTATGCCAGTCGCGGATTCAGCAGTGTCAGATTCAACACTCAGAATGATTTGCAGGTGGTCGATTCACCGCGCGAGCACAGTATCAAAGTAAGCACGCACAATCGGACATCCCTGGCCGACCTTTCCTTTATCTGGGTCATTCGCTATTTTTCAAAACGTCCGATATCAGGCTTGCTGGAACTTCTTGATTACCTTGAAGAACAATATGATGATTACGAAATAATCATTGTAGAAATAGTCTCACGAAGGTTCAAATACCTTGAAAACAAAAAGAATCTCCGTTATGTCTGGCTAAATCACGAGCACACATTGGATGACGGAGCCGCTGTCGGACGCGGTCTTACAACAAGAATCAATATCCACCTGAGCAGTATGGACGGCTCGCTTGACTTCTCGGAAGTCTCAAGAGTTTGCCAATCCTACGTGGCTGATTGTCGACAAGACGTGAATGCCATGGGCACCCATCAATAACAACAAAACGCCGATGTGAACCCAGTCTCACTCATCTCGAACAGAGAAAAGCTACACTTTGCAGCGTCTGGGGCCGCCTTTCTATTAATAAATGCCGATTAGATCGAAAGCAGCGCAGTCGACCGAAGCGAAAATTCTTTTGCTCTGCGCACAAACTGAACTTTGCCATGCTGCGCGCAACACGCTCATTGAGTTGCTGCAAACCGACGTCGACTATAGCAAGCTGATCCAGCTAGCCGAATATCATGGGATCTACACTTTTCTCCACCAACATCTTGTCCGGCACGGGGCCAATCTGATACCGCCGGCAGTTCTCGTCAGACTGCGCCAATCAGCTCGAATTAAAGCCAGACACAACTTCTTTCTCGCTGCCGAGCTTTTGCGGATCAAGACTCTATTCGACGAGCGCAACATCCGCTATTTGTCCTTCAAGGGTCCGTGCCTGGCTATTCAAGCCTACCGCTCTCTGTCTCAGCGCGTCTTCCTGGATCTCGATCTGATTGTCTCACCCGACGATGTGCCAAAAGCAATCGATGTGCTCAGCACAGGCGGCTATTCCCAAGAACCTCAAAGAAATCCGCCAATGTCGACCGAACTGATGCGCTCGCAGCTCTTTCGAAGGTTCTCTAATGAGCAGTCATTTGCAATCCGACAGGGTCAGCGCGAGGACCCCGCCTTTGTTGTAGATCTTCACTGGAACATCGCAGAACACTCAGTAATGCACATCCTTCCGGAAACGCTGCACCAATTTGCTACTGAAGTCGACATCTTCGGACGATTGGTGCCGACGCTGCAAGTGGAGCTGGCACTCGTTCTGCTATGCGCACACGGCACCAAGCACCATTGGGAGCTTTTGAAGTGGCTTGTCGATATTTACGAGCTGCTGCGATCACATCCCTCATTGGACTGGAACACAGTCTACTCATTGAGCAAAAAGTATGGCGCATCGAATAAGGTGGATCTTGCCCTCTGGTTGTGCGCAAAAGAACTCGGCAATGATGCCAACGTACCACAAGAGGCGCTGTCCAGAGTCGCTGCCAACGAAAGACTGCTTAATCTGGCAGCTAGAACCGTGACTTCATGGTTCGACTCCGGAAGCAGCCTCAAGGACTTTCGCCACTATCTGCAATACCATGCCTCAACATCTGTCTCGCCGATTCAAGCGGCACAGTTTCTACTGCAAGAAATCTGCTGCCCGACTTTACCGACTTATCTCAGATGTCCGCTGCCCGAAAAGATATTCTTCTTGTACTTCTTAATTCACCCAGCTTTTCTTGTCGCCGATTTTCTGGTCGATAACTTGATCAAGTCAGCTGAACCAGAACGCTCTGGAGCAATCGGCCATGCCCATTGATACCCGCTTCAACCCGCTTATCAGCGTAATCATTCCTGTTTTCAACGGTGAAATCTATCTGCGCAAGGCCATCCAGAGCGTTCTGGATCAAGACTACAAAAAGATTCAACTGATCCTTGTCGATGATGGATCAACTGACAGTACCAGCACGATTCTCGAGCGATATCGAGACAAAGCAACTATCATCAGGCAAAACAACTCCGGTCCCGGCGCCGCCCGCAACAAAGGCATTCGTATCGCAACGGGCGAATTGATTGCTTTCCTTGACGCAGACGATCTCTGGCCTAAAGATAACCTATCGCAACACGTGGCTGTTTTTGCAGCCAACCCTAACTTTGACGTTGTACTCGGAAAACTGCAATGCTTAAGAGCGATCAGTCCGGCAAATGAAGTCTTGTGCAAGACCGAAGAGGAAACACGAAACTCTTATTTAGACCACCAACTCTCAGTTCCATTTTACAGTTATCTTTTCGGGGCGGCGGTGGCAAAATCACACGTAATCCAGTCAGTTGGATACATTGATGAACAGCACAATCTGGGAGAAGACGTCGATTGGTTTCTGCGGGTTAGAGAAAGCAAAACCACACTATCAAAGGCAGATCACATCGCTCTGCACTATCGCCGCCACGAAACAAGCCTTACTCAACTAAACAGAGAAAATTCTATGCTTAGGGTGCTAAAAGAATCTCTGGACAGGCGGCGAGAGTCAACAGGTAATCATTGTAATGCAAAGGCAATTCCACCGGTCGTGGTGCCCGTCTCCGCAAGCGTAGAACAGCTATGAACCAATTGCCGACGATCAGTGTGATTATTGCTGCTAAAAATAGCGAGCGCTTCATTGCCGCCTCGATTGAAAGTGTCCTCGGCACTCAGTTTCCGCGACTTGAAATCATGGTCGTTGACGGCTCGTCGACTGATGATACGAGTTGCATCGTTCGGCGATATCCCCAAGTTAAATTGCTAAGCCAGAGTGGCACAGGAATTGCCAGCGCCTATAACGAGGGAATCGATTGTGCCCAGGGCGACCTGATCGCCTTCAATTCAAGCGACGACATCTGGTGCCTTGACAGATTGACCAGACAGCTGGAAATGCTAAACAACCATCCAGAAGCAGGCATAGTCGCAGGGAAGGCCGAATTTTTTCTCGAGCCAGGCTCCGCAGCGCCGCCAGGATTCCGTCGTGAGCTTCTCGATCATCCACGCACCGCCTACATCATGGAGACTGTCTTGATCAGGCGCGAGGTTTTCGACCGTATCGGCGCATTCGACACGGCGCTGGGTACAGCTGAAGATGTCGACTGGTTCGCGCGCGCTCGCGACGGCGGAGTAATTTCGGTGGCTGTCGATGCAGTTGTAGTGAAAAAACGTATTCACGAAGAAAACTCATCGCTGTCTGTTGCGAACACAGCCTTCCTCTTAGCTGCGCTTCGCAATTCAGTCAAGCGAAAAGAGAGACTTGCCGACCATGCATGAAACTGTAAGCGTCATTATTCCTAGCTACAATTGCAAGGCATTTATAGCCGAAGCAATTGAAAGCGTTCTCCACCAGGCCGACGAGCAGGTATCAGAAATTATCGTAATAGACGATGGCTCTCAGGACGAAACTCCTGATATCGTCGCAAAGTTTCCCAACGTTCGATACGCTGTTCAAGAACATGCCGGCGCCGGACAAGCGAGAAATACAGGAGTTCAACTCACGCACGGAAGCATAATTGCCTTCCTAGACGCTGATGACATTTGGTCGCACCATAAGCTGTCGCTTCAACTGTCTGTAATGCGAGAGAATCCGTCACTAGATTTGGTCTTCGCTCATGTCGAAGAGTTTGCGTCGCCAGGAGTTGTCTTCGACGAACGCAAGCTGCGGAAGTATTCGCCAGGATATGTCCCGGGAACTTTGTTGGTAAGAAGAACGGCATTCGAAACTGTCGGGGAGTTCGACAGCGGTTGGAAGATAGGAGAGTTCGTTGATTGGTACATTCGGGCGAAAGAATTGAATCTGAAGATGCTACTTCTTAATGAAGTGTTGCTCAAGAGAAGAATTCACGGCGACAATGTTGGTATCCGCGAGCGCCAATCAGTCGGTGACTATGCTCGCATCCTGCGAGCGGCTTTGGATCGGAGAAGGACTCTTGTTGCTGACTAGCGAAAACCAAAAAACCTCCCAATTGCGGCATCAGTCCAAGCAGCCTCCTCGATGGACTCTAGGACAATCGGAGACGCTCGCGCTTAGAGCTGCATTTCTTCCTGGTGCTCAGGCTGTAAATGCTTGGCACGAATTTAGCGCTCGCTACGACTTCGACGATCTCTTTCCGGCTTCATCAGAGTTGCTTCCGATCGTATACTCCAACCTGTCCAAACAAGGATGGTCAGGGTCAGGAGTCGGCAAGGTTCAAGGACTTCAGCGCAAGAACTGGTATGCGAATCAACTGCTGCTCAAGGATCTTGCTCTTTATATCAAACACTTGACGGAATCAGGCATAGAGCCGCTGATCGTCAAAAATGCCGCATTGGCTTTACAGTATTACGAACATCCAGGATTGAGGAATATCCGCGATTTCGATCTGATCGTCCGCCGGCGCGATTTCAGCTGCGCACTGCGTATTTTGGGAGAGTTCGGCTTGAAGCAGCTGCAACAGGATCGGCACGGACGCTATCTCAATCTGCAGAGCGCAGTGATCGACGTTGCCATGCCCGGCCAAGAAAGGATGTTTTGGAATTCGGCATCCGCAATCGATGTCCTCGGCTCCTCGGCTCTGGTGCTGTCGCGTGCAGATCAGCTCTTCTATACGCTCTTGAACAGAAGGTCCTATGGTGCCGCCGCCTCGATGTGGATTGCTGACGTCCTGACCATCGCGGGCACTATTCGCGATACCGATTCGGTGCTTCATCGCGTTCACGATCATCGCATCGCTGGTCCTATTAAACACGCACTTGGCCTGTTGGTCCAGGCGTTTCCCGAAGGATCAAATTCGTCGATCGTTGAGAAACTCTTTTCTCTAGAAGTTTCCACCTGGGAAAAGGTTCAGCGCCATCTGTGGGCCGTTTTTCTGAGAAGCCTCAAGGTAAATCCTTGAGAATAAAATGGCAAACGTCAAAGTAGTTGTTTTCAATCATAATCAAAGAGAGAGCGCGGAAAAGTTGTACGCCGAGCTCAAGCCGTTCTTCGACATCGCCCTATTCGACAGCGGCTCAGAACCTGATCAAAAAAGTGCTGATACCACGCATGCATTCGAAAATCTTTTCTGGACAGGTTGCTGGAACAAAGCTTGGGAGTTGTTCCAAGACTTCGACGTAATCTGGGGAATCGGCGGCGATTGCCAACTGAAGTCCCGACCAGAACGGTATAAGCACGCAATTGAGTCGGTACATCCGTTCGGCACCTGGTCTCCAGTAATTCAGGGCATTGCCCACGCGTACATGCAACCAGACACGGCAGCGGGGAATATTTTTTCTGTTGCGCATTTGGAAGGAATGGCTTTTGCAATGTCACGACAACTGTGGCGACAGATTGGGCCGTTGGATTACGAAAATTACATTGGCTACGGGCACGATCTGCTGTGTTGCTTTTGTGCCAGACGCGCCAACTTGAAAAATATTCTCGACGGGCGGGTGGAACTTTTTCACCCACCCAGCGAACAATACGATCAGTTGGTTGCGCGTAATCTGATGAATAGCTCGATGAAACGCAAACTGGGAGATGACTGGAACGACGTTATCGATTGGTGGTGGGGCCGGCAAATATCATTCAAATCTAATGCCATCTCCCGAATTGAGCTGACTGACGGCTTCAAGGAATTTATCCGTCCGTTTATACAGCGTTAATCTTTGGTGCTTTCGCTGATGACGTCAAGGTTAGCAGGATTACACACTTTGCCGCTCAAAATCTGCTTAAATCGGTGTTGCCAGTAAATCTACAACGCAATAGGGGAACGGATTTCGATGTACAAACCGGCTGGGCTTCATATCGTCCATCAGAATATTGTGGGCGAAGTGATAATCGTTGATCTCAGAGCAGGTACATACTTCAGCCTGACTGAAACTGCGTCATTTGTGTGGGAGGCATTGGTCAATGAGTTCTCCTGCGATGAAATCGTCGACGAAGTCTTCAATGTTTTTGACGGCTCGCGCGAAGAAGTCGAAAAATCAGTAAATCAATTTTTGGAACAACTGTTCGCAGAACAACTAATAGTTAGTGTGGAAACGACCGACCCGAAGCGCTCAGGTGTGCTCAATATGGCGCCTCCTGCGGAGAAGCGACCCTTCGTCAAACCGGTCCTGCAAAAATACACTGACATGGAAGATATTCTTGTCCTTGACCCGATTCACGACTTTGATGATGCAGGCTGGCCCAACGTACCGACTGCCAAAGTTGACGCAAACACTCAATAGGCGCTAGTGCTTAGACGAATAAATGGACCTCGATCTCGCTACTTATTTCAATAGCTCGTATGCTACTTTTCAGCAGCAAGCGCGCAAGCGTGACAAGATCATCGAGCAGACGATTCGCGTAGGCGAATCTGCAACTGTCCGCCTGCGCTTTGTCAACGAACAACTGCTCTCTTCTTTTTTGCCTGCACTAGAGCACATTATGATCGACAGCTCGCAAAAAGAAGATCTGACAATTTGTGTTTGGGATAGCACCGACGGCAGTGGCAAACCACCCTGTCCGGCCTGGCAAACACATCGAAATTACCAGTGGGTAGATCTACTCGCCAGCGAGCACATCAAGGTCTTATGCGAGTTGTCCCCGGCTCGAATGACGGCAATAGACTTTGAGCAAAAAGTGGCTTTGTTTTGGATCAACGACGCAACTCAATTTCCCTGGTTTGAGCAATCGCGACCGTTCCGCACAATCCTTCACTGGTGGGGAGCAGCGCAAAATCTACATTTACTGCATGCCGCGGCGGTCGGCACCACCGGTGATGGCGGCGTCCTACTCGTCGGCAAAAGCGGAGCAGGCAAATCCACAACTGCTCTGACCTGCTTGATCAGCGGCATGCAATATGCCAGCGACGACCATTGCCTGGTTGGATTCGACAACTCTCAACCTATAGCATACTGCTTGTACAATGCCGCGAAGCTAGACATGATCGATAGCGTTTCACGATTTCCTGAACTCGATCAGTGCATTGTCAATCGCGAAAAACTTCAAGTCGATAAAGCGATGATGTTCCTATGCCCCTATTTTCCTGAGCGCATAGCAAAGAGACTGCCGCTAAAAGCCGTCTTGGTGCCGGTAGTGACCGGGCATCCGGAAACATCTATCGTATCGACCACCTGGCAAGAGGCGGCCGGTGCTCTGATACCATCCACGATGACAGAATTGCAAGGGTCTGAAGTCAATGATTTTTATGGGATGCTCCGAATAATCAAAAGTCTCCCGTGCTATCGACTGCAACTAGGAACCGAGATCGATCAAATTCCAAAAGCAATCAAAGACCTACTCTGCGCATTATCAACTCAAGACAAACCAAGATCATTACTAAGTTCACCTGGACTAGACCCATTTGCCCAACCTGCCTCAATTTCGCCGAGATAGCTGGTACTCTGGCACCGCCAATTTAAAATATGAATACTATACCGAAGCCAGAAACATCACACACTACGCACCAGGCGCAAAACCGGGTCGCCGATCAGCAGTCGTGGACCAAGCTCGAGCGATTATTGAGACGAGCACCGGCTACGAGCCGGTTCTTCAACCGCAACTCACGTCGACAGCGCGCAATCTCGCCGGTTCGTCAATCAGTGATGGCAGAGCTCATGGAGATTTGGGACTATCGTGAGTTGGTAGAAAACCTGGCCTGGCGGGATTTAACTACTCGATATCGACAAACGGCTCTTGGTATTGGCTGGGCTGTGATCCAGCCACTTTTGACAATGCTTGTCGCCGCCGCTTGTTTCGGTCGGGTGATGCATGCCTCCGCCAATGGCACGGCGTATCCCATTTTTGTCTTCAGCGGACTTTTGCTCTGGCAATACTTCAGCGCAGCTGTCACTCGCGCGTCAAACAGCATCTTAGTAGTGGGCGGTCTCATCAAAAAAGTCTACTTTCCTCGGTCAATCGCTCCAATTGCATCGGTGATACCACCTCTTGCTGATTTTGCCATCGCATTTGTTTTGATGATCGCTCTCATGATCATGTACCATATCCCCTTCCAGACGAGAATGCTGTTGGCACCATTATTTGTTGTGCACGCCTGGATGCTGGCTATGGGAGTAGGATTCTGGGCCGCAGCCCTGCATGTCAAATATCGCGATATCTGTCACATAATTCCGTTCTTTCTGCAGCTGGCAATGTTTGCTTCACCGATTTTCTACGCGACTCGGACAATTCCCCAAGAGCTGCAATGGCTATATTTCATCAATCCTCTATTCGGCATCATTGACGGATTTCGCTGGAGCATTGTCGGTACCGCCGCACCCAGCACTCCTTCGGTTGCGGTATCGCTGGTGGTGAGCCTGCTTCTGCTAATCAGCGGTGCTATTTATTTCAGACTAAGGGAGCAAGACTTCGCCGATTACGTATGAGCAACATTTCGGTCAAACTGAGCAACATATCCAAGGCATACCATGTGCGCCGAAAACCGCACCGCGCATTTCTGTCGGGAAGATTGCTCGGCTTATTCAACTCAGCTGACTCCCGGCATGAAGACGACCGCATGTGGGCTTTGCGCAACCTGTCATTCGAGCTAGAACATGGAGAGTCGGTCGGATTTATCGGACCGAATGGTGCCGGCAAAAGCACGTTGCTCAAGATCCTGGCAAGAATTACCACACCGACAAGCGGTAGCGGATTTATCAGTGGCCGTGTGGGCAGCCTATTAGAAGTCGGCAGCGGTTTTCACCCTGACTTGACCGGTCGAGAGAACATCTTTCTTAACGGCTCAATATTGGGAATGACGCGCAGAGAAATCAATGCCAAGCTCGAACAAATCATCGATTTTTCAGGGGTTGAACATCAGCTGGAGATGCCAGTAAAATTTTACAGCACCGGTCAGTATACGCGTCTTGGATTTGCCGTGGCGGCACATCTCGAATCAGAGATACTGATTGTCGATGAAGTGCTATCGGTCGGCGACGCCCAATTCCAGACGAAATGCAAGGATAAAATGCGATCTCTCACAAACGAAGGTAGGACGATTCTATTCGTCAGCCACTCGTCTGACATGGTGATTGAAATCTGCACCAAGGCCATTTGGCTGAACAATGGACAAATAGTCGACATATCTGATCCGAAATCAATCGTGAGCAAATACGAGCGCTGGGCCAATGCAGAACCGTCAGTAGCGGTCAGTGTGTAATCGATAAAAGCCATCAACGGCATAGGCCGATCGCTTCTTATGCAGTCTCCCGAGACTTAGTCTCGAAGAGTTCGATCAGATTGCCAACGGACTTAACCTCTTTCAGATCTTCTTGAACCAGAAAGACTCCGAATTCTTCTTGCAATTCGATTACCATGTCGACAAGCAGGAATGAGTCAGTCACCAGGTTTGACAGAAGTGCATCATCGCCAAGACGCTCGACTGGCTGTTTGATAATCTCTGACATTGCTTTCTTGAATTTACTTCGGTCCATTCACTAGCCTCTCATTTGCGTACAGAATCTCCTTGATTCGCTCACCGTGCTCCGACATCGTGTGTGAATAGACCTCGCGGTCTGCTTCCTTGAATTTACGAATTGTCTTTTCCACGAGATCTTTGCCGTGTTGATTTTCCATTTCATGAAGCGCATCACGGATCCACTCAATATGCCACTTCTCATCTTCCATTATGCGATGAAGGGTGTCACGAATAACCGGATCGAGCCCTTGAGCCTGGCTGTGGACAGAATACTGACTGATAACTCGCAACTCGAATACCTGCGTAATCGCCAGAACTTCCATTATGTTCGCAGGCATTCCTGCTGCGGCGATATATTGGTCCTGGTACACCTGGCGCAATTTGAGCGGCTTTGCGCCAAGGCGATCGATGCACTGGGTCCAGTACCATGCATGCGTCGACTCATCAGCGAAGTGTTTGGTCATATCATGTTGGATCGGTCCAGATTTAATCGACTGCGCAAGTTTGCCAAAGAAAAGAGCACCACTAATTTCTGATGATCGGTAGAAGCTCAATAACCATAGTTCGTTTTCTGACAGCATAGCTAATTCACCAATGTCACCGCACCTGATACCACAACCGAGTCTAATACCACGCTAGCGTATTGGAACGTTTTGCTTCTGCCTCCTCCAATTGACGCGATGCCGGAAAACGCGTTCGGTTGCGCGATGCAATACTCGCGCAACCCGGTTGAAGAGTTATCCGGATCGGCCTTGAAAATTGCTTCCTTGACCGTCCATAACCGAATCAATTCCTCGCAGATCGATTCATCACCTAGTTGCTCGATGTACTCCCGTTCACAATCAATGAGAAAGAATCGCGCAGACTCCCGGCGAACCGGTCGGGCTATCTCAAAATCGATGCCAATGCCAGACGTTTTCTCACTTCGGCAAAAGATCGCCACCGCAGTACCTCCGCTATGCGACAAAGATATTTGTTTGTTCGGAAATCCGATCGCACTGGTTTCTGGACTCAATCCACTCCTCAAGCAAATTTTCTTTAACGCTGCCCGCCCGATCAACCATGAATCTGCCCTGGCTGTCGATCGAATCTGTCCAAACTGACCGAGTTCAGACATGGTCAAATCACCCAGTTCGGCTGGGGACGAGCAGACACTGACCAGCATCGGCAATCCGATTGACTGGCTCAGCCAGTTTTCCAAGAAAGTCTCAAGGGGCAACGCCAACTTCGGTCCTCCCCCATTTCGTCTGGCATAAGTGATTGCACGTGCGGCGAACCAAATCTTCGGCATTTGGAACTACGTACTCGCCAGCCATCAACTGACGCAACTTGTCGTTCTTAACATCTTTGTCAATAAAGAGCTGCCGAGCAAAAGGAGATACGCTGGAGATCGCTTGCTTTGTGATGCCATCGCTGAAGCCCGTTGAGACGGCTTCCGACAGGACGTTAAAGGCATCTAGATCTGTGAAGAGGGGCTTCAGTATTCTGCGCTTTTTGAAGCCGGGGTCGCTTCCAAAACTCTCGAATGCCACGTCAACAAACTTACCCAATGTGGTGCATTCTTCTCGTCGATAGGAAGCGTGGTAAATGCTTTGATCATTTCCCTGCACCAATACGCTCGCGACCGCCCTGGCCGCAAAACCGCCCGTGATCAGGTATAACGGGGTATCGGTGTTGCCAGGTACGACCGAAATCAATCCGTAATAGAGAAGTTTCAACGTATTATGTACGGCATTGAACTGTGATACCACCCCGGATTGATCATCGGCAAAAATGGTAGCAACTCGGACGATGGTCCAAGGCAAATCGCCGCCACCGTCTATGATGGTTTTCTCAGCGGCATATTTTGAATGCTCATAATGATTGGCAAAACCGCAGCCATCCGAAACAATATCTTCGTATACAGTGCCTGCCTTCATGCCGGAGGCATAGACGCTGCTTACCTGACAAAGCTTCTGCAAGTTGCGGCACCTTCTGGCAAAATCAAGCACGCGCCGCGTTCCGACCACGTTCACCGATTGCGCCGTCTCTGCGTCGACGTTAAACCGGGTAACAGCCGCCGAGTGCACGATACTACCGACCATGCCAGGGTCCACAGAATCGAAGCATGTTTCCTTCGTCAAATCTCCCGTGGCAAATGAAACTCTTTTTTCGACCTCGCCGCCGCAATTCAGGACCGATTTCAATTTATCAATCTTGTCTTCAAACTCTGCTTTGTCGCCAGATCTCACCCACAACACCAAATTAGAATCGGACGTTTGCTTGAGCAACAAACGCGCGAGGGTCGAGCCGAGATAGCCATCGGCACCGGTCACCAAAATCGCGTCAGTATTGCTCATATTTGCGCTTCGTCTTTCAATTTCGGAAACTCGGGAATTGACAAGCCAAACGTAACCAGAAGCGCGTACATCCAGCGTTCCATCCCAAATGCGACGCAGCCAGAACATGCATCTTCTCCGTCACGCATTATGGCGAACGCTTCACCGAAGTAACTGCGATGAAAGTTGATTGAACCAATGGCAAGATGATTTCGAAATACCATCTCATTCTTCACCGGATCCAGCTTTTGCATAAGATATTTGGGATTGCGAGATGGATTGAAGAACGGATCTGTGGCGTTTTCAAAAAGCACATCGAGATTTGCATCGGCAAAGAACTGCTGCAGGCGCACCTTCCAGGAGTCCAGGAATCTAGTTACCTCGTCGCTGCTGCCAATGCACACGATTTCGCGCATGTTGAAATTCCATTGACGCTGCAGCGGCAAATAGTGCGTCTCCCTTCTGAAACAATTGCCGCAAGCCGTCAAATACTTAGGAGCAGCTAGAGATTTTCCCTGATGCGCGATATAGAAGTGGTAGCAAGTGGCCGGAGTCAAAACATCTTTAACCGGAGACAGCTCTGTCAGCTGCAGCACACCGTCCTGTGTGATCGGCTGTCCCTCGGTAAACAGCTTAAGATTGGCATCCCCGCATGCCAACGTCACTGGCATCGTTACCAGATGCGGAAAGGAATGAAAGTAATCCAGTCTGGCTAATTCTCGCGCTGAGATGAATGTAGGAAGTTTCCAGGCTTCAGCCGCACAGGAAGCCGCCCACTGCGTAAAGAGAGCATCAAGCCTGAGATAAAGCTCAAGCGCCTTCCCGGTAAGAACACATTGACCGTTGTCCTGCCAAATCAGACCATCTAGATCAGCGAGCTGTGTCGATTGCTCAATTGTCATTGCTCGCCTCGAAAAAGTTTTTGTAGATCGTGTTTACATCTCTGAACGCACCCGGCTTAAGACTTTCCACATCGACGGAGCCATCGGTAAGCTGCTCTATATAAAGGATCAGATCCATCACCTGCAAAGACGTGATGATTCGCTGCTCGATAATCGGAGTGTCATCGCTGATCGCCACCTTACCCCCTTTTTTGCTCGCCGACGATATCCACTCTCGCAACTGTGACTTGATGTCTGTTTCAGTTTTCATACTTTGACCTGCATTGACGATCCTACGACTCACCTTTTTATAAGACCGGAACACTCGTCAATATGCCATGGTCACAAAGGAACTTCAAGCAAGCCTTCGATACCTCAGCTCTGTGCGCTCGGCATGACGGATGATTCATCGCGGACTTCTGCAGCTCATAAGCATCCTTAAGCCCTGCGTCTTTGTATACGGGTGGATTGTAATATTCTTTCCACGTGGTCAACAAATAACTTTCAATGTATTGACGCACGCCGGCTAGCGTCTCAGCACTCCAATTCGGCGAGAATTTCTCGAACAAATCTGCCACCACCTTGCGACCAAAAACCAGATGACGCGCTTCGTCTCGATGATGCAGCATATTGATCTGGCGCGTTACGGCATTCAAACCTTCGTCGACGCCCATTTTTACATTGTAGTAGTCGACGATCTCCTCAAAAATCATCACCTTGGCAAAGAAGAGAAAGTCTTCTTCGCCTGGAGCATATTCGCGATCAAAAACCACCTTGCGGTCCGGGTAAATCTTCCCTGCATATCTCGTGCAGAAGCCACCGAAGTAAATCATGTGCTTATTTTCTTCATCAAGAAAGTGATGGAGATACGCAGAAACCGGTCTTGAATCCTTCGCATACAATCGCTTTGCCAAACCTTCGATCAGAGCCTTTTCGCCGTGAATATTAAGGCTGAAAAAGTTGACGGCTTCGAAAAAGCTCAGTCGTCGCCGCTCGCCATCACTGATCGCATCATATTCTGGTGTTCCATAAATCGAAATGAACTGAGGGCTCGTGTACCACTCATTCATATCCAAAGACTCCGGCCACACAAATGATTCGTATGGATTGTAGTATTCGCGCTCCGAAGCCCGGCAAAGCTTTTCGACGATCGCGGACATGTCGCTCATTCAAACCTTCTCCAACACTACGCATTGCCAGTTAAGCCCATAGCCAGCCATAAACAGGAGCAGTCGCTCACCCGGTTTTAGTATATTCTGTTCGTCTAGATGCTTGAGGTTGATGATGTTGTCTCCACTGATAACATGCCCAACTTGAGGCAACGTTGGCAAATAAACTCTGGCAAAATCGAATTTAAGTAAGCTAGAGAGAATCTGCCATGCCTTCCGATTAGTATTTTGTGGAACAATCCAACTCAACTCCTTGATCGACATATTTGCCTTCAAGAGAACTTTATTGATGGCGGCAAAACTATAATTAAAGAATGTTCCAACAGTCTCATCATCAGAGGCAAATGCCAGTGCACCGTTGGTAATACCGTGCCAGGCAATCAGCTTAAAACCAGCCGGTTCAGCTGAAACAATGCAGGCGGCGGCACCATCGGAAATCAGATTGTAGGCCTGCTCATAAAGCGCATTCTCCGGGAAACGGTCGGCTGTTACGCACAGCACCTTTGCCATGTCCGGCTCAGACGTAATCAACATGCCGGCCAGACGCAACGAGCCAAGCATGCTCGTGCATGCTTGTTGATTCAATCCGAAAACGGTTGCTTGATCCAAGCCAAAATCTGACTGCAGATGGCTGCCGGGAAAATCCATCAAATATTTCACGTCGCGACTCGATTCAAACGATTTTAGGCTGCCGATATTGCCATTGATTGGTATGCACGTGCTGTAGATGATGGCACCTACACCATCGAGCTGTCCGCGAATTTGTTCGACTGCTCGAGCGGCAAGCTCATAAGCCGAATTGCCGTTTTGACAAAAGTAATGCTGCAGAAAACCTGCCTCCTTGAGCGCTGAGGCATCGGATATGGTGCGGTGAGCAGCCGCCGCCTGATCGACGGTTTCTGTATTCGCTCCCAGAGCATAGCTGAGGTGTCCTACGTAAACCTCCATTTTAGGTCCTTTTCCAGCGCGGAAAGAATCGCCCTGTCCTGGCAATATAGTCAACATATTCCTGTCCGAATTCGGAACCTGACAATCGCTTTTCTTCGCGAGCAGCAGTCAAATTCAAAATGATGAAACCATATACAAGTGCTACGACTGTAAGCACACCGGGCACAAACAGGAGACCGCCGATAAAGAACAGCAAGAAAGACGCGTAAAATGGATGACGAATGTGCCCATAGGCACCCCAAGTTACGATGTTTTTGGGCGCGTCATTGTTCTGATGCCAAAGCGCAATCGGAATTCTGTGAGTACCCAGGGTGAAAGAAATGAGAGCTATCGAAGCGACATTGAACGCAACTGCAAGCATTTGCAAATATGCCGTAGCATCAGTCGCGGGCACGCTGAGAGGAGGCAGATAACCCATCATTGCCGCCGTCGCCGTGAGGAAGCTCATGATAAACGGAGTAGCTGTAACCCACCACATGTAATTGAAGTTGCCGTCCCGTTTGAAGAATATCGCAGGCAACAACGAAATGTATAGGAAATTCAATACCAATACTATGTACGCTCCGGTGTTCATCACTTTCCTTCTTTTCGATGCGCGCATCCGTTCATAATGATATTGTTGCCTCTATGGTAGCAAGCCACTGCCTGACTACGTTCCGCTTAAGCTTCTTCGTGTGCGTTCTCGGTAATTCGTCCTTGGTAAAGATGTAACGAGTCGGACGCTTGTACGCCGCTGTCGCACACAGTTGATCTGTTATTGCGTCGCGAATCACAATCTCATCTGCCCCATCGGCAGGCACCACAACTGCTACCACTTCTTCAACCGCAATTTGTCCCGTTCGTGGCGCACCCAATACGCAAACTTCCTTCACAAGCGCAACTTTCGCGATTGCCAGCTCAACTTCTTCCGGCTGCACTTTCTTACCACCAGGTAACACAATCAAATCCTTGATCCTTCCCGTTACGTAGAGGTATCCATCGTCGTCAAATCTTCCTTGATCGCCAGTGTGAAACCAGCCGTCGCTGTCGATCACTTCAGCGGTCAAGTCGTCCCGATTGTAATATCCCATCATTAAATGTGGACCTTTCGTCAAAATCTCCCCAGTTTCATCTTGAGGATCGTTCTTCAATATTCTGACTTGTACTCCAGGCAGCGGCTTGCCAACCGAACACAATCGAAATTGTTGGATGCTGTTCGTAGCAACCACAGGACTCGTTTCTGTCAGTCCATAGCCCTGATAGACGTCGATTCCAATCGTATCGAAGAAATCAGACAGATCTTGCCCCAAAGGGGCCCCGCCTGAAATGAAGCCTCGAAATTGCCGACCCAAGGCCTTCTCCACTTCTGGAAACAGTTGCCTTCGTTTGTTGCGAGGCAACAGCTTCGCGCGAGCACAGCGCAGACGAAACAATTTTTGCTGGTGCGGCTTGCTCTTGGCTAAAGATCGTTGCAACGAGTTTTTTAGCAGACGCAAAAACGCCGGCACAACGATCATCAAACTGACGTGCTTCTCTCGAATTGCCCCCAATATTTCTTCGGGAAACAGACTCGCCAGATAACAGACCTGTGCGCCGGAGTAGAGGACACCGAGATATCCGGCAGCAAATTCGAGCAAATGATTCATGGGCAAAATCGAAAGAAACACGTCATCTTTGCCAGGTTTGAATTCATGCTCCAATGTTTCTGTCTGAAAAATCAGACTGCTAAAGGCGATCACAACTCCTTTCGGCAATCCAGTCGAACCTGAGGTATAGACGATGAGAGCGGGTTCAGTCAGGGTCCGCTCACAACCATTGCCACCCTGAACGAGACGAACAGTGTTAATGGTCTTGGGATTGCCTTGAAGATCCAATAGTTCCGATTGATCGGCATCTGTGAATATGATCTCTTCGATCGAAGGACACTGGTTGGCGGCCGCCCTTGCCAGATGGTAGCTGGTTTTCGATGAAAATATTATTCGTGGCTGCGCGTCGTTTAAAATCGGCACTAATTCCTGAACGGTTTGCTTTGGATCCAGGGGAACGAGAATGCCGCCGGAACGCACAACTGCGAAGAAAACAAAGCCGAACTCAGGGCTAGATTCAGAAACAATGGCAATGCGATCGCCTTTGCGAATACCGTAGTCGATTAAGTAATTCGACAATTCGCGAGCAACGACTCGCACTTCATCAAAACTCATTTCATGCCAGGAACCATTGCGAAAAGTGGCAACGGCGGCTCTGCCTGTAAACAAGCCTGCGCGCTGGTAGATGAGACTCAGAACTCCGCCGCTCGCGGACACGAAATGTGACTCCAATCAATTGGCCCTGTTGTCTGGATGACGCCTGATCTCTGCAGCTTAGTGGGGTTTCGACCGGTAAAGTGCCTAAGGGCTGAAAGTCCCATAAACGACGCTTTGATTAAGGTTTGATCATACCAATTTGGAAACCTGAAATATAGGCAAAGCAGCCAAGGGCTTGTGGCGGTTAAAATAGGCGCCGGCTTTTGAATTAGCCTGATTCAAAGAGGCATCTATTGGCAACCATCCAATCGACCACATCTGATCTAGCCGGACCAATTTTGGAGGTGGTAAAGCACCTCCGCGCTGGTGCTACTCTGCTTTCGGTTGTAATCGCCGTTTATAACAGCGAGGGCATCGTAGAAGCAACGGTCGGCCGAACCGTGAAGTACTTGTCGGATTTAGGCATCAGCTTCGAGATTCTTCTCGTCAACGACGGCAGCCACGATCGTTCATGGCAGAAGATACGTGTCTTGGCCGAGAATGACTCGCGCATTACCGCGGTCAATTTCCTCAAGAATTATGGACAGCACACTGCTCTTTTGTGCGGAGTACGCCGCTCTCGAGGCATGTTCGTAATGACGATGGATGACGATCTGCAAAATCCACCCGAAGAAATCGGAAAATTGTTGAATCGCATCGGCGAAGGTTTCGACGTGGTATTCGCCAAGTTTAGACTGAAACAACACAACCTTGTGAGACGCATAGGCAGCCGGATTGTGGGCGACCTCAATCGCAGAATCTTTCATAAACCTGATGATATTACGCTGTCGAATTTCCGCATTTTCACTCGCGCCGTCGCCGATAGAATGTGCAATTACCGCACCGCCTACCCATACATTCCCGGTTTGCTATTGATGTTCTCTTCGAAGGTCGGCAATGTTCTGACCGAGCACAGCCCGCGGTGCGAGGGTGCTTCCAATTACACGTTAGTCAAGATTCTCAAGCTGGTCGCGGTATTGCTTTTCAATTACTCGTCATTTCCGCTTAAGGCATTGACGACGCTGGGTTTTTGCATTTCGCTCATCAGTTTTCTTGCCGGATTGTTTTATGTGTTGAAAGCACTCGTGGTCGGAAGCAAGGTAGCCGGATGGACCAGTGTCTTTGCCCTAATGTCGTTCTTGAACGGATTCATTATCGTCATGCTTGGAGTTGTAGGGGAATACATCGCCCGGTTATTGAATCAAGTTTCTGTCGACCAGTGCTACCACATTCAGGACATCGTATCGCATGACGTTGATTAGTCCGGTATTTATTGTCGGTGCCCAAAGATGCGGCACCACATACATGTGCCACGTACTGAAGCAGCATCCACAAGTTTGGCTGGCGGAGCCGCTTCGTCCTGAGCCAAAATTCTTCTTGCAACCACATGAGGTGGCTAAAGGTTTAGAGCACTATTTGAAGAAACACTTTGGTCATGCTGCGGTGACCGGAGATTTCTCCAATTTGCAGAATATCGAAACAGACCCAATCGAGATTGGCAGTGCAGCTCCCGATGCTTCGAGTACTGCAAGACAAAATCAGGTTCTCCTAGAAAAATCTACCAGTTACATTGAATCGAGAGAAGCCGCTCTCCGAATCAAAGCCATGTTCCCGTCGGCAAGAATCATAATTTCATTGCGAGATCCTGTTGCTAGAGCAATGTCAAATTACTTATTCAGCGTCAGCAGCGGCATGGAAACTCGGTCGCCCAGTGAGGTATTTCTCGATAGATTGCCAGAACCACATTTGAGCGTCGTCACGTCGGTTTCACCATTCAATTATCTGGCTCGAGGAGAATACGCCCGGTACGTGAGGAGCTATTTAGACATTTTCGGCAAAGGTGCTGTTAGGGTCATTCTCTTTGACCGATTTGTCGAAAGCGTTCCTGCGATGCAAGAGGTATTTAAATGGCTTGGCATCGACGCTGGGTTCGTTGCTGTTGATCTGCAAACAAAGGTCAATCGCAATAACGTTGATCTCAGTGCAGTGGACGATCGTATTTTGGAATACTTACAAGACTACTATCGTTCCCATGTGCAGGACTTAGAGCAGCTGCTCGACGTCGAGATTCCGGAGTGGACCAGTGCTTCAGTACACCGGGCACCGATAGTCCGCGCTGGCATCGAGACGACCACAGCGGAGGTTGTCTCCAGCAAGAACAGCCCTCGCAATCACAGCGGGTGAGTACGGCATGAAATCTCGTACCTCCGCTGCGAATCCTCCTGTTCCTTATGAAGACATCGGCTACAATAGCGCACAGACGAGCACCGATTACGGTGACAATCCGTCCAGCACCGATCGCGGTGGCAATCAGTCAAGCGACAGCTGCCTTGGCGTGCATTCTGCTGTTCGCAGCAACAAGTTTGAACCGGCGTTTAGACTGTTGAGCATTGCCGTTGTAGTCCTCGGCTTTCTGCCGATGGCGCGAATGGTGTATTGGCTGTATGCGGTCGGTGGAAACTGCATCGGTAATGATTATGTTCACTGGATCAAAGTCATCGATGGTGTGCTGTCCGGAACGTTCAATTGGATGGACTACCCGCGAGCGGTCTTTTTAGGCTCGCATTTTTGTTTCTTCTCGATTCTGATTGAGCTGGCGATGTGCTCGCTGGGAATTTGGGATGTGCGGTTGGAATCGCTCATAGGAATGGCAATGCTATTCGGTAGCACGGTGCTGCTATGGGATGCAGCCACAACTAGATCTGACGGCAAGTGGCGATGGGTCGTTCTTGCCTGTTTGGCAGCCATAAATTTCGGCACAACACAGTCCGCCATTTTGTTGAGCAGCATGTTCAGCCTACGCCTAACGGGTCTGTGTCAACTCGGCTACACGTTAGCACTTTGGGCGCTTGTAAGATTCAAAGACAAAGCTGAACGGCACGGTGCCGCGCTGACGCTGGTTGCGATGGGCGGTATTTTGGCGTCTTACTCATGCGGTGCGGCGCTGCCAGTTTGGGGCAGCCTGTTCGTAGCACTGATACTGCTCGGCTATCGACGCATTCGAGAGCTAGCCATCTTTTTCTTCTCCATGATTGTTGGGCTGTTTCCGTATCTGTACTTTTTTATTGCCGATCACAAGAAAGATCCGAATTTAGCTGCCGGTCTGGGCAAAGTCGGCATGGATCCATCCCAAATAATCGATCTAATCGGTCGCCCTTTGTGCAACGGTATCGGTCAAAATTTCAATTCGATCGCAATCGGCCACGTAGCAGGTCTGCTTGGACTCGCTTTTCTCGCCGGAATGCTTCTGGCAGAAAGACGAAAACTTTTGCCATCGGCGAAGTTCGCGGTGATCGTCTCTTTAGTTGTATTTTCTGCGATTGCCTCGTGCCTGCTAATTGAAGTCCGAGCCCAAATAGCACCATGGTATGCCACCATGATGAAGTACTATTGGCTCGGATTCGCCACCTTAGCAATCCTTGTCCTGAGAGCGGCTTTCGACAGCCAAACCAAGAAGTCACAACGCGAACGGCTCTTAGTTGGTGGCATCAGTGGGGCTGCAATGCTTTGTTTTCTTGTGCTCTATGCGATGACAAATGTTTCATTCGAAGACAAGCAATTTTACTTATTGACGCGTACACCAGCTTCCGAATCGTGCCAACGCCACTATCAGACAGCACCGACTTATGGCGAAGACCTTCTATTTCAATGGGGAGCAGGCAACCAGTATTTTTGCCGCTTGCTGGGATCGGTGCTCCATAAACACGGGCTGCTCAGTTTCAACCGCACCCAGGAGTGGACACTTCAAGGTGAGTACTTTTTGGATAGTGTTTCGTTCAACCGCAATCCCAATTGTCCGACTCCCCATTGGATAGGTGGAAATCGCGCAGATCGCATCAAGTCCTGGCGCGACTATGACCATCTTAATCTCAGTGTGCAAGCACCGCAAACGGTGCGTTGGCAAGTTTCATTGCCGCAGGCCGCGACAGATGCCAGATTCGAAACTAGCTGCGCGCTGGCAGTGCGGAAATATCACCAAAGCAACCGCGCCGATACATTGCCTATCGCAGCGAGAATTTCAGTTGTACCTGAATTGCATGCTGAGTCTGGTGTCTCATTCACGAAGCCTATCTCCGTCAAGGAAGGTTGGTCAAAAATCGAAATTCCCCTCAATCAGTTTGTGGGCGAGCCTGTAGTTATTTCATTCTCCTGTCTGCAACCGCAGACAAAGACGACTAATGGATTTGCCGATGCAGCTGTATTTGAATATCCACGGATTTCGTTCAAACAGGATCACCCGCAGACAGATGAAACCGAGACAGCTAATATTAAACCGGAGAATACTGATCTATCCCCATCGTTTCACCAGCCTGTAGTTACCGATTTGTCACTTGCGACTTCTCCTGGTCTAAACGTCGTTGCCACACCTCGAAATGACTTGAACCTGAATCAATTCTCGCATCTATATTTCAGGGCTATTGCAGGCGGTGCCATAGCTCCAGTGGTTAGAGCGAAACTGAATCTCAACGATTCTCGAACTATGGTCATTACGGTGCCTCTGCTTCTGGATAATCTGAAGCACGCATATACTTACGACTTTAAACTATTGGAACTGCCTGCCAATACAATCCTGCATTCTATCGACTTCACCACATGTGGTGCCAACCAAGCAGAACAGAACAACACTGCAATCAGTGACGTTCACTTGTTGCGCGTCCACTAATCGACTTGGGCAAGGATCGGTTAGGCACTACCGACAGCAACCTCAGCTCGACCACTTTCTGATCAGCCCAGCCATGTCCTCCATGTATCGGGCCGGATTATTGCCGTCCGCGCTTGGTGCATATTTCGGCAAAATGCTTCCGAGTGTGGTTCTTCCTTGTCCGACATATCCAGAACCAGACAATAGGTTCAGGAAATGATCGAGGCTTGCGTGAATGTTGTCGTAGGACTTATACCCGTCCCTGGCATCGCCACCGCGGATGTTACCCCAACTATTGTTGCGCCCGCCCTTTCCTCGAGTTCCTGCGCTTGACTCCAGGACGTAAAACGCCAGTGAAACCGCTGGATTGATCCCGTGCTGCAAGGACTTGTCATAGACTTCTTGACCAGAAACCCGTCCGTAAGCAGGCGAATGATACTGCTGCAACACTTCGTCAATCTTTTGCGGCGTAATCGTCGGACCGGTTGTCACACTCATGTCGCTGGCACGACCACGCTGTACCGGCACCGTTGTACTGTTGCCTGACGATTGCCAGGGCGCTTCGGAATTAGGTGCGGCGTTCGGTCGCTCGATGCCCATGGGCATGCCGTCCGTCGGCGCCAAAGGTTGATCAGCGCGGATGCCGTTGTTCGCTTCTCCTTCTGGTGCAACGCCTCTTCCAGGAGCTCCTGTCCCTTGGAATCCACTACCTCGATGATGTCGGTGATGATGCCGCCCACGGTGCCCGTGGTGGTGGTGCTGGTGATGATGTCGCCCATGGTGCCGATGATGGCCGAAGTGTTCACCGCCATTCGCAAGTTCTCCCATGCGCCCCTGTGCGTTGTCATTCATATCAAGATGAATTCGCGGCAGGATGCCGTCTCGTTGCATCTGTTCCCCAAAGGAGCCAGCATCAGCCCTGTATTGACCGGGAGGTATTCTGCCATTGCCTGCGCCCTCAGCCCGCAGCGCATGCAGTTGGTCGTACAGTGCCCAAGTATGACCGTGCTCCATCTCAGGGCGAAAGTTGCCCTCGAAATTGTGAACGCCGCGATAGTTCCTATTGGATCCGCCGAAGTTGTCCGGCCCGAAAAGTTGCATAGTGAAACCGAAAGCAGAAATGACAAAGCGGGCAGGCTCGACAAAGCCGAGCAGGAACTAGATTCTTGGACGAGACGATCTCCTGCAAAGATCAAGAATAGAGATCACGGGTGAAAACATTGTGACAGTGCCAACCGATGAGCCGCATGCGGCACGACGTTGGCTGCAGTCTAATCCTTCAGAACTCAAAAGACCTGAGCGCCTTCACTGCCGGAAGGTTCAGCCCCTCGTCAAATCATATCGATCGGCTATCATTGATAAAGCTGGGCAGATTAAAAGCGCTCCTGATGATGAACAACGAACGCGAACCGAAGCTGGACTCGACATTTGTGCATCTGAATGAAGATGTACAGCCGCAGTCCGCAGTCCCCTGTCGAACGTGCGGACTTATGGTGCCAACGACCGTGCGAAACTGTCCCCAAGATGGAACCGAGATCGCGCCGGCAATTCTAGGAGAGGCGCTGTCTGCTAACTACGAATTTATTGAAGCAATCGGATCTGGTGGCATGAGTGTCATTTACAAAGCAAGACATCGTGCTCTCGATCGCCTCGTGGCAATAAAAATGTTGCATGGGCACATGCTAACTGACACGGTAATCCGGAGGTTTCAACAAGAAGCAAAGGCGTCGAGCCTGCTGCGGCATCCTAACACGGTCGCGGTCTATGATTTCGGAGTTACCGAATCCGGACAACCATTCATGGTGATGGATTTCGTGGAAGGGGAAACGCTGGCGAACATGCTGAAGAGGCGGGGTACATTGCCGCCGCGGGATTGCATAAAAATCTGCAAGCAAGTTTGTGATGCCGTTGAGCATGCGCATGAGCTGGGCATTCTCCATCGCGACTTAAAACCGAGCAACATCATGTTGATTGAGGCGGAAGGAACCCCCGGGATAGTCAAAATTCTCGATTTCGGCATCGCCAAAATCATGGATTCAACAGACTCACCTGGACATAACCTGACGCAAACAGGCGAAGTGTTCGGCAGCCCTCTCTATATGAGCCCAGAGCAGTGCTCCGGCATAAAGGAACTCGACCGACGTTCGGACATTTATTCGCTCGGATGCGTGATGTACGAGTGTCTTGCAGGAGCGGTTCCACTCCGCGGCGACACCGTGGTGGCAACCATTGTCAAACAGATGAACGAGCAGCCGGTGCCGATTAATGAGATGCAGCCGAATGCGCAAATTCCAGCAGCATTAGAAGACATCGTTGAAAAGGCCTTGGAAAAGAACCCTGACAAACGATTCCAATCAATGGAAGAATTGAAAGAGGCGCTAGTAGAACTGCAGGATAATCAGAAGGCCGATACCGCAGGTGGTGCAAAGAAATGGAAGCGGCTTGTTCGAAAAGCGCGTATTCCTCAAAAGGCCCTATTTGTTGTGACACTTGTATTGTGTGTGGCGACAACTGCCGTCTCGCTATCATTGTTGTATTTTCGTCCTGTGCCACAAAAGTCAAACTCCGAACTTTCGAAATTTCCGCCCGACTCTGTTACCAGCCGCAGAGCTAAATTCGAAGACTTTCGCTCCATCGCCAATCCTGCGAAAATAACCGACGTGATTCTGGCTGCATATCTCCCGATTGACATTGAGATCGATAAATTGGACCTCAGAGGCACGAAGATCGGAAATATCAGTTTGCCTTTTGTTGGCAAACAAAGTCGGATGCGGCACCTCTACCTAGCCAACACTAAGATTACCGATGAGGGGCTTAAGTATTTGGCCAACCTGAAAGACTTAGAGATACTGGATCTTCACGACACTTCGATTACAGATGACGGGCTAAAGAATTTAAGCCAACTAACAAACATGCGCGATCTCAATTTAGCGCACACTGATATCAGCAACGCGGGGCTGGCAAATCTCGAACAAATGCACCAACTAAACCATCTTTACCTGACGTCGACGCCGATTAACGGTGATGGACTGCGGTTGATCAAAAGTTTACCGATTGAGCGGCTGCATCTTGATGACACCATCATCAAAGAAAGTGACTTTCCTGTAGTCAACGAATTCAAGTCTTTGACCGAGCTTCATATAGGCCAGTCGAAGTTGACTGGTGCCGGACTGGAAGCACTCACCGACCTGAAGGCATTGAAACAACTATTCATGAGCAACTGTCCGATCGCCAACAAGAATCTCCGTTTTCTCAAGCAACTACCGCAACTCGAGGAAATCGGCGCCGGGAAAACGCAAATCACCGATGAGGGACTGGCTTATCTTGTGGACGTACCGACCTTGAAGACGGTACAGATCAACGAAAATGATATTACTGACAGCGGTATGAAGTATCTACTCAAAATGCCTCAGCTGGTGAGGCTCAGGATCGAAAAAACGAAAGTTACTGATGAAGGATTTCGAGACATCGGTCAGTTGACTAACCTGCAAGAACTGGATGTGGCCGGTACTGATCTCACGGATGTCAGCCTTACCTATTTCGCTCGGCTACCCAGCCTGAAGAACTTGAACATAAAGAGTTGCCATCAAATTTCAACTGCAGCATTCGAAGAGTTTCGCAACGAACATCCGACATGCCATGTAGATCATTGAATGGTAAAGGATCCGATAGTGATAAACGAATAAACCGGCAGCATCGAAAATCGTGCTGCCGGTTGTGATGTCGTTCGATTCAGTGTCCAACTATTGTTGGTCGTGGTGAATCTGCTTGCTGACGTGATTTTCTTCTTTGTTCAGATGCTCTTGTTGCCCCTTGGTGATGTAGCCACCATTGATCTTCGCGTCTTTCTGCTCTTGGTGACGAATATGTTGATCTTCTTTCTTCAACTGATTATAGTGTCCGCCTAAATCGCCTTTGTTGGCGTTGACTCTGCGGTTAAGGTTGGCGCTGCGACCGAGCACTTCGGCGCGGCGAGGATGATTCTGCGCGAATTGATCTTTCGCAAAGCTCGGTGCCGCTACTGCCAATACGCTCAGGGCTGCCAGGGCAACGACGTTCAAATTAGCTTTCATTTTATATAACCTCTTAATCCAATTCGTGCTCACAGCGGCACAAACCTCTCAACTTTTGCAGCATACGTCCGCCAGCGTGCAGGTTCTGTGAACCGGCCGTTCAATTTTCATGTAGCCGGAATCGCCCACATGCTGGCGAGTCTGGGCATTGTATCAAATCAACAATAGACTGATTGAGTTTTTTCGACGCCTCTTACCCATTACGGGATTTATGCACTCTAGGCACCGTCCGCAGCGCATCGGGCAATGTGGCTGAAGCGCTTGACATTTGCTTGCTTAGTTCTGATTTGGGCAAGAAAGATGCAAAGTATTTGACATCTTACAAGCTCTTTACAGAATTCGGCAGTCGCATCATCGCTCTTCTTCGAGCGCCCGGGCGGCGCTAGCAGAGCTGGTTTTCAACTGGATCAAGCAATCTCGCGCAGAATCAATCGCTTTCTTGTCTCGTTTCGGTGACCCGGCCAGGTTCACCACCTGGTCCGGATCATCCTTATCGTTGTAATACTCTTTTTCACCCGTAGTGTATTCAACGTAAGTCGTCTCTTTTCCGCGCAGTCCATGCAGCTCGGGTATGCCACCCATTTCTCCGGCACCACCTCTTCTGCGCCTGCGCTGGCGCCGTTTGGCGCGCTCGGGGACACTTTGTTGCTTCGTGCCCGTTGGGGCAGGAGCAAAATTTTCGCTGGGGATTTCATCCGCCTCGTCAATCACAGCAGCTGATCCATCGCCACCATTCCCGATACCAATGCCACTGCCAGTGCTGCCATCAAACGATGTCGCTTCGCAATTGCACTTTGCCTTGTGAGCGCAGTGCTCAGCACAGGCTGTCAATTGGTCACAACAACTGTGTGCGTTTTTTTGCCAAGTTGAACTGCCAGGCACAATTGAAGTCGGGCTTGCGGACAAAGGCGCAGATCCGTCACGTGATTTCTCTGAAGAATTGTTGCCAGGTGTCACAGGTCTTTCTTCAGTAGACGCACCAGGCGGATTACTCGAGCCACCAGTTGCTGGAGACTTGCGCAAATGGGCAGCCCGCGCTACCTGCCAGTGTTCAACTAGAAAGACCTTCCGCCAGTTTTTCTCGGCCGTTTTTTCACCATGAAGGATGGGAGCCAACGAGCGCCCATCGACAAAATCTGGTGTCTTCGCACCAGCTAGATCGGCGAACGTCGGTGCCAGATCGATGTTTCCCGCTAATTGATCCGCTTTGCTGCCGGCTCGAACACCCGGTCCGCGCACAATCAACGGCAAGTGGATGTCGGTCTCGTAGGCAGTTTGCTTGCCCCGGCGCATTCGGTGCTCGCCCAGATGAAACCCGTTGTCAGATGTGAAAACCACATATGTCTGTTCGCTCAGCTCTGTTTCATCCAGAGTTTTGCATATGTTTTCAATTGCCTCATCTACAGCCTGCAGTGATCTCAGCCGTTTCCCATAATAGGCATCAGTGCCGGCAATTTCGCCATCACTGAGCGCCGGCAATGTTTGAATGTATTGCGGTTTTTTCGAAACATCGGCCTCGTTAAACGCCTTACTGCGTGGAACCCTTGCATCGGCGAACATACCCTCATGTCGAGGGGCCGCTGTCGCTGGTGAGTGAGGCGCATAAAATGCCAGGTACAGGAAGAACGGTTTTTTCTGTTGCGCGCAGTCTTTAATAAAGCCGATTGCTTTTTTCGCGTAAACGTCAGTGCCGTAATCCTCTGGTGTGATGCCGTACTTAACCTGTTTACCGTTTTCATTCAATGTATAGTTGTACTCACTATAGGGATTACCGGCGACTGGACTCGCCCAATAGTCCCAACCAGGCGGAACGTAGGATGGTCCTAAATTGCCCGGATAGTGATTCAAGTACTTACCAATCAGTGCAGTCTTGTATTTGCCATCATGCAGCCATGTAGCGATCGTCGAATTCTCAACGCCGAGACTATGCATTGTGCTAAAACCGCCGTTGCTTCCGCCGTTCGTCAGAACTCCGGTGTTGTGCGCATACTGTCCGCGAATAATTGTGGTGCGCGATGGACAGCAAAGAGAAACGGTCGAAAAATAATTACTGAACAGCATTCCTTGATCGACAATTAGATGATTCAACTTCGGCATGTGGGTGATATCTTCCAACCTCTGATCGTCGCAAAGGATGAATACGATGTTCGGATGGCTCTGGTTAGCAGCAAACAAAGGCGAGCAGGAGAAAAACGCCATCACAACCAACAATGCAAGTAGAGACCGCCGTACTCTCTGGGACACGGCTCCAACCGCCACACCAATGGTCATAAATCTTCCTCGCAATCCGGGCGAACAATTATCGCGCAGCTAACGGCACAAGGATGCTCTCCACAACATCGATGCCATAAGAGACCACGCTTTGCGTCATGCATTCCTTAAGGGCTTGATTCTTGGAATTGGTGGAGCGTTACGATGCGTTGACGGCGTACCACAATTTGTTAACTCTGGCGGTGATTGATGGCTCAGTCACCTGCGATGCTTTGAGCCCGTACACACAGTTTTCGAGTTTAGCGACGCGTTTTTGAATCTTGCCGGCACAATCCTTGCGACCAAACAAGCTCATTTCCAGCCATTCGATGCGGTCGACCACAGTGACGGTCTGGCGGACAGCGGCTGCATGATGGAAATACACTGTCGGTCTGGCGTCTGGCTGATCCTCGTCAATTTCATAGCTAGTCAGCGCCGGGAAAGTCTGTACCCTTGCCGGCTGATGCGCAAGAGCGGCAGGCTTGGCAGGTTGTGACAGGCGCGGCGGTTCAGGTTTATATGCGGGGGCTTGCTCTCTGGAGCAGGTATCGGCAATTCTGGTCAGGCGCTCGTGGAAACTCCCTTGCATTTTCGCCCCGAAAACAAGACTTTCGATCTTGTCTAATCTTTCATCGAGCGTTCTATTGACATCTTCGTGAGTGAAAAATTTTGTTTCTAGCACACTGAGTTCTTGCTTGTCGCTCGCCGCCAGAGAAGCCGAGGAAACCGACGCCAATGCCGGGGCGATTGAGACAATCTGCGCCAACGCAAAGATATACAGCTGTTTCATCATGATCAGCCCGCCAGTTTTATATGTCTGTATGGCGAACGAGGCGCAAAACCACGCGTTAATGTTTCGCTCGTCCGGCAAATTTAATGCCAGATCACGCGGTATTCGGCGCTCATTTCCACGATCTATATTTACCCCTGATGCAGAAAACTAATCGGCAGTTCAGATGCCAAGCAGATCGATCTAAAAGTTTCTTCGACATAACAAAAGTGGTGGCACAATGCCACCACTCCGCTTGTTTCAGTTTTCGAAATTGCACTGGCTCAACTGAGTATGTTCATGTCTCTGATAAATGCAACGATGCCATTGATCATCCAGGGCAGATTTAACCCGAGAGTCAGCACGCTAGCCCCAAACAACGCCTTCATCAGGCATTTGACAGTTTTGTCCCGTTTGGCAACTTTGGCCACCAAACTCGTATACACCAAAACGATTCCGAAAATAAGTAATATGGCCTCAACGAGATTGCTAGCCAGGTTCAGTATCGCTTCAATCTTAGTCAAATTGTTGACAGGTGTAGTTCCGGCCGTATTCACTCCGGTCACCATGGTAGCGTCAATTCCTTGCGGGCCAATCGTGCCATTGGTGGCACCTTGCAGTATAGGAGCAGCGGCGGCATGTACTGCAATTGGAGCTGATTGGGCGTCCATTGTCTGGGCATACGAATCCGACTTGTCGACTGCGAGGTCGGTAAACTCTGCAGTCGCCTGCGCGCGCCGAGTCATTGCCGATTGCATGGGCATTGCCTTCGGTGCGGACACTCTCTTAGTTTCGGCGTACGCAGTACTGCGATACATATTTCTGTCTAACCCGTTGAAGGTATAGTCAGATTGACGCTCTAACACTACGGCACCAGAGACTGAGGAAACTTCCCGATAAATCGACGCCAGGTCCACTGCCTGTGACCAGTCGTTCGGAGCAAGTTTTTCAATCTCCTGATGCGCCCATAGATACGACACGCGATATGCTGCATCTGTCGAAGAAACGATCGGACAGTTCGGTTCAGTAAACGTCTTTGTATACTGCACTTTTCCATAATCCGCACCAGGCTCAGTGTTCACCGTAGCTACTATGAATGCCGGCGGATTGGAGTGCGTTGCCCGAGTGGCCACCTGCACGACCCTACTTTGTCCAGGAGTGGCTACAGTGAGATCACGCAATTCGGTCGCCTTGAGGTTGCCCCGCAATACAAAGTCTCTGCCTTCGGAATCACGCATGTTTACTTGGTTAGCATAGAGTGGATTAGAAGAAGTCAGATGTACATCTTGCCTGCAATCAAGCGCGAAGTTGGCAGCGAGCACCTGAGGCATCGTCAGGCTAGCTTCACCCTGCTCGTTAAGTTTCATCGGTATTGTCATACCAATACGCAACTTCATGTCACGGCCGCGTTGAACCGGCGAAGCCTTGATCAAAACGCGATCCGGTGCGACTTGCGTGATCAACAGCGGATCACGTCGGCGGTTGTTATCGACAATCCACGAATAGGCCGCCTGTACTTGTTCAGTCGCATTGAACGCCGCTTCTTCGGCGCGTCCGTTGACCCACAGTGTCGCCCGTGATACCACTCCGCCGGCTGGCAGTTTTATTTCCATCTGCGCTTCCTGTCCGGAGCTGCTGCTGTTATGCAAGAGAATCGTCCAGTAATACGAAGCTGTCATCGTTTTAGGGTCGACAATGCCCGTAATTGCTGATTTAGAGGCAGATAGAAATTGATGGCGAATCATTGGAGTCACAGGAACAGCTACATCCTTGACCATCGGAACACGTGTACCGACCGGATTGGGAAAATTTATTGGGGAAATAGGTACAGTGATCGGCACTGGCACCACTGTCGATGCGACACTAACAGGCACCGCATTACGAGCAGGCCCCTGCGGCAATCCAAAAATTGAGCCAGCGAAGTAAATCAACGGGGCACCAGCCAGTATTAACGCACTCAGTCCGGCGCCGGCGGCAAAAGAACTCCAATTATTTAGCGGGACCGACGAGGATTTGGCAACTGGAACTTGCCTGCCGTCAGGTCCTTTTGTCAAACAAAACTCGAGTTGTTGACGAATGTCAGTGGAATCATGGTCAAGACGAGGCATAAGGTTTCCCTCCGGTGGCGTGCGGCTAATGACCGGAGCATACAAACTTCGGCACAAGACTATACGGCCCCCACAACTGATCCTGACCTGGGGGAAACACGGTAGATAACTCAGGACGAGGAAGCTGCACCATTACGAGCGCCGCTAAACAGTTCGCCCTTTTCATTGACAGCAAAGATCTGAGTATCGGTGACCCGGCCGGCCCTGAACTTGCCTTTGAACGGGATCTGTACCAGGGTGCCGTTGTCTTCACCCTCTTCGATTAGCATCAATCTTGCACAGTCATAGCATGGTATCAACACCGATTTTGCATCGTTCGACAACCGCAGCGGCGTCGCCCATCCGCGGGGGCCATCGCCGATGTGGACATATGGTCCGCCTGGAGCACTCCATAGATATGCCACGGCTAGCGCTTTGATTTCCCGCGCCAGACCTACATCCGGGAAATAGGATGGTCGCGGTATCGACGGTTCCACCAATTCGGTATTACCCGCGGTGCTAAGACTCATGCGGAAAAATCGCTGTCCATAATCTGCCACCACAATCGATTGATCGGATTCGTCAACAGCCCACTTGAAGTGCCAACCGAATTTCTTGTCCCCGATGCATAGTTGTGATTTGAAATCCGCTGACCAAACTTCGTAAGAGCCGGAGGCGCAGATGACTACTCGTCCATCTTTCAGAACGTACAGGTCATTCGGATCCAGATTCGGAGGCTCCAATTTGCCCAATTCCTTCGGCTCACTAGAGAAGAAGCCACCGAGCTGCCACAGCCGCACGGATCCGTCCAAACTGGCACTGATCAAACGGTTCGACCTGGCAGCAAAGGCGATCGACGATATCTGCTTAGTATGCGCTCGCCAGCGAAAGGACCTCTCCATGCGATAAAGATCCCAGATTTCGATTTCACTCATTTTGCTTTTGCCGCCCTCGCCGGCTGTTCCGACCGCAAAGTAGCGGCCGTCGTCGGAGAGCGCGACACACTGCACCGAGCTTGCAGCAACGACGTTGCCCACATTCTTGCCGGAATGTATGTCCCAAACCTCTATGGTTTCCGACCAGCCTTCAGTCAACAATTGACTGGTGTGCTGGTTGACGATTGCGCGGGTAATCTTAGTCGGCCGGGTGACAGAAACTTTGCCTGCCGATGTCTCAACAATTACTTCCGAATCGCCGCCAACATAGTAGACACCACGATTGCCGATAAATCCGAGGGTGCGCGCAGACACTGGCCAACCGATGTTCTCCATATCGCTCAATAGCTGATTCCTGCCGTCCAACTGCCACTGGCAGATGGAGTTGTTCGCCGTGCGGCACAGCAGTGATTTGTTGTCGGCAGCGAATTCCACCTCTTGCCAGTTCTGGTTAGCAAACAATACTGAAGCAGGCTCAGTCTCTCGCTTGCATTTCCATACAGCACCGCCGCTAGTGGCCCACATCATTTCGTCCTTGTCAAATTTGATTGCCAGAACACTCTCCGCATGCTGAAATGCTGAAAAGACCATTTCTTTGGTATCGATCTCCCAGGCGGCGCAAGACATGTCAGCGAAACCGGCAAATGCATAACGATTGTCGGGCGAAATCGCCACGGTGCTGACCAGCGTTTGTCTTCCCCAATCGATGCCAGTGATACATTTGTCGCCATCAGGCACCGCCAGGTAGGCAATCAGATTTTCGCCTGTACGATCCCAGATGCCGACACAACGGTTGTAGAAACCGACAATCGTCAACGAATCGTCAACCGAGAAATCGACTGCTCTGACCAACTGCCATGTTTTAGCCGCAGTTCCAGGGGCGCGCATGACTGACAGGCGTTCGCCCGTATCGATGCGATATACGCCGGCGGTGCCGTCATTGAGTCCCAGCAAAGCATATTGGCCAGTGTGATCGAGTGCGGCACCCTCGATAAACAAATCAAAGTCCATCGCACCATATTTGGTGCCGGTCAACTCTGACGACGGGCGAATCTCAGCGATCTCTTCGCGAGTCTGAGTATCCCAAACTTTAGCAAGTCCGACCTCTCGGACGGTGAGAAGTCGCCGCCCGTCTCGGGAAAAGCAAGCAAGCTCGATTTCGCCGCCATACTGAACAAAATTCAGCATCAATGAGCCGGCTTCATCAAATTGAGTCTTGGGGTGATCGGGCAACGCGATTGGCTCCTGTTCGGCTGCGACGGCTCCTCGCCGCCTTGCCTCCGCTGCTTGAGAGTTTCCTCTTTTCGCTCCGTCGGCTTCGTCCCTTGCCTTCGCTGCGGGTCAAACAAATGATACGAACATTTCCTACTCGTGAACAGGCGGTTCAGAACCAACTCAATGAAAAACATCCCTCGATCAAGGTGGCATTATTTCAATCTATCAAAGGAACCCCGTACATTTAAGCAATCCGCATAAAAAATTACTGCAAACATTCGATAATATCCACAATGACATCGCGACCCGACTGACCGGGTCCCAAGGAGTCTTATGCCCATTCCTATCGTTCAGGCTGGCGACCCAGTCCTGAGAACTCCCGCCAGGGAGCTGACACGCGCCCAAATATTGTCGCCAGAGATCCGGTCCCTGATTGAGCAGATGCGGGAAACAATGAGAGCGGCACCCGGAGTCGGGCTTGCCGCTCCGCAGATCGGACAGGGATTGCGCCTCGTGGTCGTCGAGGATCCGCCGGAGTTGCATACCAATTTGACCCAACAACAGCTGTCGGAACGGCAGCGGCAGCCAGTCCCATTTCATGTGCTGATCAATCCCAGACTGGCAGCGACCGCCCAAGACTCAGTGGACTTCTTCGAAGGGTGTCTTAGCCTCAATGGCTTTGCCGCTTTGACTCCGCGATTTCTGCATGTGGAAGTGCACGCCCTCAATGAGCGCGGCGAAGAATTTTCCCGCAAGGCGAGCGGATGGTACGCGCGCATCTTGCAACACGAGTGCGATCACCTCAACGGATTTTTGTATATTGATCGAATGCACACGCGCACATTCTCTACGATGGCGAACAAAGAATATTACTGGGAGCTGCCATCGAATCTGGTGCGTGAACGGCTGGGAATCTGAGTGTGCACAACGAACAAATCGGACACTAAGTCCGAGGCGGCACAGCGGTCGACGTCGCGTCCGCTGTGCACATACTCGCCCAGGAGTCTTTCGCAGATACACGAGTGCAGTCTTACTCTGTATCAACGATGCGCGAGAAATACTCCAATGGCTCCCGATCTTCCCTTTCGCATTCGCTCCGGTGAACTGCTTGCGCAATTGGACCGGAGCGAGGCGAAGTGAGTCGTGGTTTGGGAAGGATTTAAGTCACGACTATGGTTATATTTTCGGATTGACAGAAGCTTCCTGGCCGACACC
>Ga0206819_10067_pt1 | contig 39102 bp, 34 predicted proteins | sample Alteio_BWOrgCont_87_FD_152855 | JGI IMG/M metagenome (GOLD analysis project Ga0206819, IMG submission 152855) | Enriched cells from forest soil in Barre Woods Harvard Forest LTER site, Petersham, Massachusetts, United States -... | ecosystem: Environmental > Terrestrial > Soil > Temperate forest >... | reverse complement strand
TTCCTTGGGAGTGAGTTGCACTTTCGGCCGGGGCGCCCCGGCGCGCGAGCCCTGGGTGCGATAGGCTTCGAGCACCCATTGAGTGGCGCGGCCGTCCAACCATGGCTCACCCTTTGATACCTTGCGCAAACAGTCGACCAGCAACTCAGGCTCGACCTCGCGCGAGACGATGGCGTGCACGCCGCGGCGAAACAGTTCGAGGGTGAGCTCTTGATCGGGATCTGTCGTCACGACCACCATGCGAAGCGAAGGATTCTGCCGCAGCAAATCGGCTACAGCTTCGATGGGATTCGAGGCGATGGCAGATTCGAAAAGGAGAACATCCGCCGAGAACTTTTTGGCGGCGGCTAAGGTCTGGGGCAGAGTCTCGGCTTGTCCGACGACGCGCAGGTCGTCTTCGACGGCAAAAATCTTGCGGAGTCCGGCGCGAAAAATTGCCTGCGTATCCGCGACGATGACGCGGATGAACTGGCCGTTGCCGTCAGCTGGCTGCAGCTGTTCAGCGTCGATCCTTGCGGTAGCCGGAGTGCTTGCCATCAGTCTCCTCGCCGTTCGGCGCGATCGAATCGATATTCGTCGATGACCACGCCCACACCGCGGCGTCCACTATCTTCAAAACTGCGCACCACGCGACCTCGGCAATCCAGCCGCACATCTGCGTCCGCCCCCACTACATCGGCGGGGAGCGAGATGGTGAAGTCTACCATTGAGCCGATCGGCATTTCGGAGTCGACCATTTGAAACAGCACGCCGTTGGCAGAAATGTTCTGGGTTTCAGTACGGCTCTCGCCAGTTTTCGATTTTACAGAAATAGGCAACTTGATCGGAAAGCGCATCGCGCTCTGCACTTCCGGATAGGGCACGCGGGTGGCCTTGGCATCAGCCGGTTCTGCTTTGGCCGAGGGTTGAGCCTTCGACGACGAGTCTGTTTCGTCCGGGAACATGCCCGAATCACCGTTCTTCACGAAAGGGCCGATGTTGGACATTACGAGCGAAGATTACACCCCGGAACCAATCATACAAAGTTACTGAAGTCACGGGACTGTTAGAGTTAAATTCTTGTGGGTCATGAACTTGCGGGTGGTTTCGCAAAGTGCGATATCGGTCACAGAATACTTTATGCCGAGCCGTTGGCACTCGGCATTCGCCACTCAGCCATGAGAGGCAATCGCCAAGTATGAAGGACTTTCGAGACTTACTCGTGTGGCGAAAGGCACATTTGCTGGGGCTGGCCTCTTATCGAGCTCCGATGCGTTTCCGAGATCCGAGATTTATGGATTAACCATTCAGATACGCCGATGCGCGGCGTCGATGGCGGCCGACATCGCGAAGGTTGCGGGAAACGAGGCAACGGCGAGTTTCAGCTCTTCTTGAACATCGCTGGCGGATCGGCAAGCGAACTCGAGTACCACTTCTTGCTGGCCAAGGATCTAGCGTTTCTGAGCGCGGTGGATTATCACAAACCGAACGATGGAGTAGTGGAGGTGAAGCGCATGCTTGCGGCGTTGGCACGCAAAGTCGAAGCAGAACGGTTTGCTAGCTGGGTGCCGAGTGCTAAGTGCTGAGTGCTCATTCTAGAATTTCGTCACTTCGGTGAAATTAAAGTCGCGGATCTTCATCGGAGGGACCACCATGTCGAACGATTCTTCGCCACTCGCACGGACGGGCGTCCCCATGGCTTCGACATTCGAGAGCATATGAATCAGACTTTGGTTGAAACGGAAATTGCGGACGCCGTAGCGAATCTTGCCGTCCTCCACATAGAAGGTGCCGTCGCGGGTCATGCCGGTGAGGATTTTTTCGTAGGGGTCGACTTCGCGGATGTACCAGAGTCGAGTGACCAGTATGCCGCGCTCGGTGGAAGCGACCATCCGGTCGATCGACACCGGGTTGGGGGATGCGGCAAATACGATGTTCATGGGGGCTTCGCCGATTTCGTTGGGCAGCGGAAAGCCGTGTCCGGTGGGCTCGATGGGGCCTACTTTATCTTTATATTCCGAGCACTTCATCTTCTCGGCAGTGGCCCGTGCATAGACCAGGCGCTTGATTACTCCGTTTTCGACCAGTTGAACCTTCTGGCGGCGAATACCTTCGCCGTCGAATGGAACTCCCGATTGCAAAGGGTGGGCCACGTCATCCCAGACGGTAATGTTGTCGCCGAAGAGTTTGGTTTCGACGCGGTTGTTCAAGAAAGAGCGCTGATCGAGGACGGAGAGGCCTCCGAAGTCGAAGAACATGAAGCCAACAATGTCGAGCACGGCGGCGGGCTCAAGAATGACGGTGTATTTTCCGGGCGGGATCTCGCGTGGTTTTGCCGATTCGACTGCTTTGCGAGCGGCGACTTCTGCAAGGGCAGCGCCGTCGAGGCTCGCGACATTGGGCGAGTTGGCTTTCTGCCATCCCGAAGAATCGGGCGCCAGCATTGTGATTGAAATCTCCGACGAGGTTTGAGTATGCCAGTCAGTCAGGCCGCGCGAATTAAAAACTCCTTCGACTGACTCGGCGGTCGAGACGATGCCGGCCGTGGTGAGTTTATGTTTGTCCGCAATCGAAACGATTTTCTTGACCGTCTCGGCGCGCTGCGCTGGCGTGATGGCGGCGGTTTCGGCAAAATGACGGGTCGGTGAATTGTCGCGGGCGCCCGTGCGGTTGGAATCTGGAAGCGGGAGCAGGTCGGGATCGGGATGCTGAACTTTGGCCAGGCTCTCTGAGGACTCCACGACCCGCTTCAGGCTCTCGTCGTCAAGTTTGTTGGTCGTGGAACGGGCGGTGCGACCGCCAAACACGGTTCGCACCGAGACCGCATAGTTTTCTTCCGCTACATTCTGATGAATTACATTGTTGGCGAAGCGCGTCAGGGCGCTCTTTCCGCCGGAGAAAAGAACTTCGACCTCGTCCGCAGTCGAGTGCTTCTTGATGCGTGCGAAAATATCGGCGGCTTGATTGTTAGTCAGCATTCAGCAATCAGCATTCAGCAATCAGCTTGAATCGGTCAGCATTGCCAGAAATATGTGGGAATGAATGCCGAATGCTGAGTGCGGAATGCCTCTCTAAAATCACGTTCCCTTATACGCGCTTCCCACCTTAATATTGCGGAACCGCGCCGGGGCCGCCCCGTGGCCTGTACCCATCACTTGCTGGGGCTGGCCTTTGCCGCAATGCGGAGTGCCCCATAGCAACCACTCGTCCCGCGAGCAAATCGCGTCCATGGAATTCCAGAACTCCGTCGTGATTCCCGAGTATGAAGGATTCTTCAACATCCGCACGCGCTTGCCGTTTTTAATCTCCCATCCCATTTCGCAGCTGAACTGAAAGTTGTAACGCTTGTCATCAATCGACCAGGATTTATTCGTCTCCAGCTCGATGCCGTCGTCCGTGTCGGCGATGAGTTGCTGGCGAGTCAACGGCTTCTCGCTAGGGAGAATGCTGATGTTCGTCATGCGAATAATCGGCAATCGGTTCCAGCATTCGGCGCGCAGGGTTCCGCCCGATCGATTCATTCCAATGTTGTGCGCGGTTTCGCGGGAACTTAGATATCCGGTGAACAAGCCATCCGTAATAATCGGAGTGCACTGCGCCGGCACTCCTTCTTCATCGAAAGCGAATGTTCCCAGTCCCGGACCGTGCTCCTGGCGCGCGTCGGCGACGATGTTCACCAGATCGCTGCCGTAGCGCAGCGTGCGCAGTTTGTCGAGTGTTAGAAACGAGGTTCCGGCGAAGTTAGCTTCCATGCCCAAAACGCGATCGAGTTCAATGGGGTGGCCCACTGATTCGTGAATCTGGAGTCCGAGCTGAGAGCCATCCAGAATGATGTCAAACATGCCCTCTGGACACTGCTCTGCCCTCAGCAAAGCAACCGCTTCTTCACCAACGCGGCGGGCATTCTCCAGCAGTCTTAATTGACCAATGAGTTCGTATCCTTTGTTCTGCCATTGCCCGCCGAAGGAATTGGGATAGGAACGTTTCTGAATCTCGCTTCCCGCGAAAGCATAGGCCGCGTAGCCCACTCCCGTAGTGTATTTCGTCTGATGAATGTTCGCGCCTTCGGAGGAAATAAACCATTGCTCCTCGCGACGGAAATTCATGTTGGTTTCCGCCAACGTGACGCCAGCAACCGACCGCAGTTCAGCGTCAATCTTCAGCAATAGATCGATGTTCTGCTCGACCGAGATGGTGAAGGGATCGATCTGAAAAGAGGTTGTCCACTCGGCGCTGACCGGTTTTTCCGGAGCAAGTTCAATATCGTGCTGCTTCACGCGCGAAGATGCCTTGGCGATATCGACCGCGTGCGCGGCTGCAGCTTCGACGGCGGCGCGGCTCAAATCGTCGGACGCAGCAAATCCCCACGCGCCATCGGCGATGACGCGAACCCCCATGCCAAATGACTCCGAATCTGAAGCGCCGCCGACTTTACCATTCTTGGTGGATAGCGCCCGGCTGCGGTCGTCGGCCATGCGTGCGTCCGCATAGGAAGCCCCGCGCTGCGCAGCGACGTTCAGAGCCCAGGAGGAAATGTCTTTCATGGCGCTTCGTCAAATCTACCATGAAGGAATAGAGAAGCGATAAGTCCGGTTACTTCGCTCCGTCCGTTCACACGAGCACGATTAGGATTGTCTTCGCCTTGCCGTTTCCTACGCTTGGACCATAGAATCAAAGAGAACTTAATGATGGGGTTTTGCCATCGATTAAGACTTCTGCAATAGCCTGCCAAAAGTCGCAACGTGCAGCAACGTTCGTCGCGGGAGAGATGGCCGAGTGGCTGAAGGCGCACGCTTGGAAAGCGTGTTTACTCGAAAGGGTAACGTGGGTTCGAATCCCACTCTCTCCGCCATACAGTCTGCAGTGCAGAGAAAGTTGCCTGGATTATTCCCCAAATAACAAGAAATCGCCGCAATTCGGCGGATTCTCGCTGGCAAACCGGACTGGAGAAAATATCCTCCTCCATACTACCGGCGAGCTTCGCGGACTTTTTCTCCGGAGGGCTCGCTGCCAGTCCGGTTTCGACGACATCTAAAAGGCGAACGCTATGCGATCACAAAGCGACGATGTAGCGAAAGCGACTTGACTTTGCCAAGCGGCGTGTGCGGAACGTTACAAATCCTTTGGCACGTAAAGCGCCGCCGAGGACTTGGCGCCCTGGTGCAAATTAGGGAATGTAATCTTCCGCGCCATGGAGGTCAAAGACCGCGGTCCGACCATACAAGTGACAGCACGCATCAAGGACGACAGTGTGGCGCGCGCCCTTGAAGAGATACGCGGAGATCGTTACAACCGCGGAACGAACGCCCCGTTCACGTGGGCCGGCCGCGGTAAGTGGGACATTTTTAAAGAGAATTGTCCTTAGTTGGTCCATTGATTGGGTGTTGATTTCGAGCGTCTTCTGGAGCAGTTGGACGCTGACAAGATATTTTTTGGCGAAGCGCATCTTCCAAGTTGGCTTGGGCTCCGGATAAACGCCGACCCCGACATTCACGATGCGTATATTCTGAGGCTGTTGTTCAAGGGCGACGACGGCATCGGCTATGGCGTAGAGGCTGGGATTGTTTGCGCAGTATCCGCCGTCGATGAGATCAACTTCATCGCCGGTCGAGGTAGTTACGCGCTTTTTCATAAAGAATGGGTAGGCGGAGCATGATGCCTCGATTGCGTTCGCCAAGCTGACGCCGAATCCGGGGACGAAGGTGCCTTTCCGGCCATGCGCTTGGTCGATGCTGCCTTTGAAGATCATGGGACGTTCGGTGATCCATCTGGTGGCAACGATGCCGACCCGAGTTTTAACGTCTTCGAAACTGTGTGTCCCGAAGACTTCGGTGGCGAGGATACCGAGCGCCTGGGAACGCTCAAGGGCTGCTCCTTTGCTCATTACCGTGGGAACGTGCTTTTTGTATAGGTCGTGGATGTCGTCAATTGAGAATCCGAGGGCGATGAGCGCCGCGATTATGGCTCCGGTGCTGGTGCCGAATATTATGTTGAAGCGCTTGTAGAGGGGACAATCGACCATAGCCTCAATTTCCTTGAGGACACCAAGGGTATAGAAACCCTTCGCTCCCCCACCGTCCAAGGCGAGAATTCGGCAAAGATTATCTGGCGCATACTCCTTGGAGAGTTGGGTGATCGTCTGCATGAATTGTTCGCAGAAATTGAAAATATTGTACGTGGTCAGGTGGTGCCCGGTCAGGCTTTTTCAAAGACTGTTTCATCGCGAGCCGATCACAAGGCGAAGATCGTTATACAATGCCGCCATGGATGGCGTCGCGGGCGTCTTCAACGCGAATGCGATTGGCAGGCAAGATTTGCTGTAGCTGCCGCGCTATGCTGCCTCCGACCCATGTCCGAGGGGGAGCGGCTTCGCGAGCGGTGTGCATCGTTAGCACAAGCTCGCGCCGTCTGTTCTCCTTTCGCGATTTTGGGGGTTTTGAGTGTAATGGCGATTTTTCAACAACTACCCCTCCATTAAACAGGTACAATGCCGCCGGTGTAGAGGTGGGATATGGCAAGTCGTCGCAAATTCCTTGAAAATTCCGCGCAATTAGCTGCAGTACTCGCTGCTGGTGCCGCGACTATTTCCCCCGCACAAGTCCAGGCTCAGCAACCGTCAGCACCAGCGAAAAAGCTACATATTCTCATGAGAAGTTCTTGGGGAACAGATGATCCCACACGGGCGTCGTTTGTCTTTTCCCACGGGCTTCTGTTGTCCGACGCCGGTCATGACGTGCAGATCTTCCTGACCGCCGAAGCGACCTACTTGATGCGCAAAGTAACCGTGGATTCGGTGAAACCCGTAAGCTGGCCGCCGCTGACCGAGACAATGGCGAAAATTGTCGCCAAGCGGATTCCCGTCTTCGCTTGAGGAGCCTGCTCCCGGGCCCGTGGGGTCACGGAAACAGACTTGACCAACTGGGGAGCCAAATGGGGCGGCCCTACCGATTACGTCTTATTAGTTGAATGGGCTGACCGCATCATCAGCGAGTGAATCACCGGCGTTCTAGTTGCGATTCCAACGTGTTTGGAGCAGGACACACCGTCGCAGATAGCGGAATGGTGGACAAATGGCGAGATCAGGCCATTTCACTCATTGAGGGGGTTTTGAGCGTAATCGCGATATTTCGCCAACCATCGGCACGGTAGGAAGGCTAAACTCTTTAGGGTTTGGTACTTTGTGCCCAGTTGCGGAACTAAGCACGGAGGTTGAACGCGATGCTAATCATGAAGCTGGCCGCTCTGAGCTGTGCATTCTATCTTGGAATCGCTCTGCTCGCCGAGTTGGCGTTTTTCGCTTTGATGTTGTGGAAAGACAACGTTGGCATCTTCTTCACTTGGTGGGGCTGGGCTGCATGGTCCGGGGTGGCTTGGCTCATCTCTACCAGCCTAGCCTTCCGCCTTGTGTGGGGCGGAGTTCACGCGAAGATTTTGCGGCCGTGATTCGCCGCCATTAGACTGGCGGATAGCTGTCGCAACCAGGCCATTACACTCTTTGACCGGGGTCGTTTTCGTCGTGGATTGACGAACGGTAGCTCGGAAGGTAGGGTGTAGCACTTTTGCCGTCGCTATACACCTTCCCAGGGATTCATTGACGGGGTATAGGGGCACGAGGGGAAAATGCTACACCCATCGGAATCGGTCCCGGAGGCCCATGCCCGCCCCGTTTCGCCTCCGACCATGGCAGGCGTATAGGGAGGCGTAATCCACGTGGAAATCAAACGGCACGCCAATCCATTGACACACTCAAAACCTAAGAATAAATTCGACCCATGATGTGCCCGCTTTGCGATTCCGCCGACTGGTCATCCGTCGAGAAAAACAAAGATGGTGTGAACCTCCGAGTGCAATGCTCGAACTGCGACTTCATCTATCAAACCCGGTTTCGCTCGGAGTCGGTGGACTATCGCTTAGCCGATGCGTACAGCCACAGTCACATCATGCGTGAAGTGAAAATCCCCAACGACACAGGCGTATTCAAAGTTTGGGTCTCTACAGATAAAGTTCTGGTCTAGCGTCAATGTCGCTTCTTTGTCGCTACGTTTTACTCATCTGTGCAAGCGCGTAGAAAAATCCGCACTGGACTCGAATCGGGCACTCTTTCGCCCCTTGACTTCACCCGCCGTCGTGCTACGTTTGGAAATCAAAGGCGGGAAACCGAAATGTCTGAAACCAATACGGCTGCATTGGCACCGCACGGCACGTCGAGAGGGGTCTGAGAACGGAGAGAGGAAAGAAATGCCTCATTATTGTCCGACAGGATGGAGTCTCTACCAGAAACTCGCAGAGACGCACATGAACTTTGAAACGCAGGAATATGTGTCCCCAGAAATGTTCGACAAAAAAGAACACGACGCCCGCCTCGCCAAACTCGATGAGCACATGCAGACGTGTGTCCAATGTTCGATAGAAGAGTCCAGATTCGAGAAGAAACGACCGCAATCCCAAACGCAACTGAGAACTGAGGTTTAAGATCGCCGGAGCCGTAGCAACCATCGGGACTGGTCTTATAGGCAGCCTCATTGGGCTGGTAGCAATTTTGAAAAAGTGAGTACCCTTGCCCATGAAGGAAAAGAAGCCGAAGGTAAATCCGAACTGTTCGGTGCCGGGGTGCAGAGCGACAGCGCCACACAGCAGCGATCCAATCGTTAAAGCCCTCGTTCATAACATGTCAGACCCGGCATCTTACTCGTAGCCGCCAACCGGAGGAGGTATACATCCGTGCGCTGTACGCGATGTTCATTGCCACACCTAAAAGCGGAGGAGATATGTCAGACAAATCAGAGAAGATACTTGTCTGGGGAGAAACCTCTGGCATCCTGATAGTGCTGGTTCTCAGCGGTGGTTGTTCTTATTCTAAGGTTGCGGTGGTTCCTTTGGCACATCTCTTCGGCGAAAAATTGTTTGACATAGCGCTTGCGTTGTTTGGAACTTGGCTTGGTTACCTGTTAGCCAAACGGCACCTTGAGCACTTCGTTTCCAGCATCGTTGAAAAGATGGATGCCAAATACCTCGACCTCAACCGTCAAATAGCTTTCCATAAAGCGGTTGCTGCGATGCTTCCAGAATTGCCGCGATTTTACATGCGACCGACGAGCACCTTCAGTACACATGTTGCTGCCGCTTTAGGTGAATTTACGTCTTGGTCAGCAGCCCTTGATCCAACGCACACGCCTGAAAAAAGCCTGGAATTAGTTAGCAAGGAAGCGTACACAACCGCCGCTGGGTTAATAAAGAAAGACTTGGGATTCAGAGAAGAACAATCAACACCGAATTATGAATGGACCATTGAGGTCGGCGGACTTCCTTCGACTGGTTGGACTGTAAAAGAAACAGCCGATCTTTCAATTTTTGACTGGAATACGGGCGCTCACATATATCGGCACGCTACGATGCAAGAAGTTGCGAGAACTGCAACTTCGATCCGATTCAGTTGGAGTTGGGACCTTAAGGACGTGCCCTGCGGTGTGTATGTAGGTACCGTGAATTTTAAGATAGGAGACATGTTGAAAGTTGGCAGTCCCGTTGGAGATCGGTTGAAAGTTTACTTGAAGCGCGAGGAAGGTCGAATAATAAAGTGGCATGAAACCATTCCGTGGGATTAGACGGAGTACCCACTCCTATTCGCCGACCAAAGTGCATTGTCAATCCCTTTAGCAATTAGTTCGCGCTATCGTTAGAGCCGAGGTTTGGGAGCTTTTCCTTTCAGGCCCCGAAATGCTCCCTCAACAATCGGCCTGACCAGAGCAGATGCTGAGCCTACATTATTGTGCATGACCAGCAGCAAGACCGACTCCTGATGCTCAATGAGCACTGAGATAAATCCGATGACTGTTACCGTCCGGTAGTCATCAGGAAAGCCATGCTTGGTAAGGATCGGCTTTGTTGACTGGACAGCTTTCTCGCAACGTATCAGAAGTTCTTTGAGCTCCTTTGTCATCTTCTTTTTTCTCTGACGCCGACGCCACAAGGCGAGAATAACACTGAGCACAGTAATGAAAACGACTGCTCTGATCGCCGCGCCGCGGTACTCAGTTTGACGGTTGCCAGACTGTTCTCCCCGTCTTGTCGATGTAGCCGGTCTTGGTGTCGTTGCCCTTACCCACTATGACCTTCGCAAAGCCGTTCTTAAAATCCCAGGCATTGTCATACTGCGGGTTGATGACAAAGTGACCTGAGTGGTCGATAAACCCGAACTTTCCGCTGTAACCACTGCCCTCTTCCCATTCGCACTTGCCGATACAGACCTGAGCCAAACCCTCACTAAAAGATGATGCAATTCCGAACTGCATCGGGATGACCACTTTGCCGTCACGGTCGACGTAGCCACGGTTGAATGGCTTCGTTGGTTTCGACGAGCAGTCTCCGGTACACACCGAAGCTACTCCTTCGTTGAAGTCGGCTGCGGACCCATATTCCGGAGTGATTACCATCTTTCCTGAGGCATCGATGAATCCCCAACGGGAATCATCTGGCGGAGGAGAATCCCACCAGGTGCAAGGTTTGCCTAGGCATATTGCTGCTCGGCCCTCGTGGAAATCATTCGCATTATCGAACTGTGGATTGATGACGATTTGTCCATTGCTGTTCACATATCCCCACTTGCCAGATACTTTCACGGGCAACAGGATGGGAGTTGAATCCGTAGACGACTTGTCACTTGCAGCGCTCGCCGACGGTGCATTCTGCGAACACCCGCCGAGTATCAAACAGAGAACCAAAAGCAGGAATGCACTCAGCCAGAAGGATTTCATGCGGGCATTGTCCCACCAAAGACTTTGGATTTCAATGAACGAGCCTGTTTGAACAACAGCAGCAAGCTTTCAACAATGGGAATCGGAAAAGTCAACTCGGGTTAGCTGTAAATATGCGTTGACGAGGAAGTAGGAATCCCGCTGTGATTCTTCGCAAAACCAACACCCATTCGACTAGCGACCTTCCGAACCGACGCCGGTGCGCACAAGCTAATCCTTCGTGGGCGGACCGCTTAGTTTCCAATAACCAAAATCAGAATAAATACTTTATCTCCCATCGCAGGTGTGTTTCCGTCCGAGCACGACATTGCGTCCTCCATTATTATTCGTTCTCATCTTCCACTCTCGTGTAGGAGACCCAAACGCTGGGAACTGACCGAATGTCGGTCGAGTCATCCCAATCCCAAGTCTTACCGCTATTGTGTGAGACTACTGGTCTGCCAGTCTTGGTGTCTTTGCCGACCTTTGTGACTTCAACGTTCTTGTCAAAATGGCACTCTTTGCTTCCGATAGGGGCTTTCAAAAAATCGCAGTCGTGTGGCTTCTTGAGCAATGTGATATGTTCGCTAGGCACGTCGTAGTACATTGCATATCGGAATTTGCTTTCCCAAACGGAAGTTTGTAGAAAGCTAAAAACAGTCCAAGCAATCCAAATCCAAAATGCGGACGAGACCCATGTGTGCTGGCTACGGACCGCTTCTCGAACAGTGTCCACTGCTGCGACAACATCGCTCAAGTCTGTGGAATCGTGGTCGCCCCTTTCGAGATCATCTTCCATGTCGCTTCGGCTGTTGAGAGCGGGACTGGGCGGCTCGACCTTCCAATATTCGTCCCACTGCTCGGATGTTGCCTTCCCACTGGCGACGATTTTCGCTAGGTCTTGTCTATTCATATCCCCCTTACCAGAGTTGGTGACTTTCATTGACGCGGACTAGCTTGCAATTCGCTTCTATGTAGGCGTCCTCTCCGTATCCGGGTTGTAGCGGCGGATAGAGTCCCGATATTGACGGGACTGGTTGCGCATCCCCTCCGGGATAGCACGTCAATGTTAACGACTTTAGCGTAATAGGAGTGTTGTTCTTGACGTGCGATTGATACCCATCCCCGTAGGTGATTTGCACTCCCTTAAGAATTGCCGGGTCAGCCGTCCCGGAATCATAATTTATGGCGAGATATCCGAGTAAGAGAACTATCGGGATTCCGATAATCGCAGCCCATATTTTCGCTACGGTCTGAGGCGGTACTCCCAAGTGACGAAGCTCTTTTGTGATTAGCCGCGCCTCACGTACCGCCAGTCGCGCTCCTCTGCTAGACCTACGGGTCATGTGCCTAACCGAGCCTGACGACTTGCTTCATAAAAGCGTCCCCGATTCTTTTGATGACGTACAGATCATTCATCTCTCGTTCGAGATCGGGCGTCTGACTAATGCCGAATTGATTTGGGTAGGCAGTAGGCGTGAACGCAGACGTTGACTCGTAGTATTTGCCGTTGATGAACCAATACTGCCTTGGGATCGCCCTTTTGTCTGCGGGCATTACGTCATCTGATCCCAACAAGGTGAAATGCTGGATGAACCATACGTACACACCGCCAAACGGTGGTGTGTAATCTTTGTAAACCTTCACGAAAGTGAACGCCTCTTCTTTGCGATAATCCTCAGGTTTCAAATTTGCGCAATACGCGACGATGAATTGATAGTTATGCTTCAGCCAAGGAATGAAGTCTTTGAGTTGAACCCCCGAGAACCCACGTAGCTTTTGCCATTCTTCGCGCAGAAACCCTGTACCCTCGCTCGGCTCCCATGTGGCATCGTCATAAACAACTATGTTCACTGAAGTTCCGCCGTAGTTGTAGTACGGAGCACCAGGTGCTTTCAAGAAGCCCGCTTCGACCAGCATCTTATCGGTATCGGTATCTGCGTACACAGGTTGCGAATTGGGCTTTGCATTAGATATGTCACGTCGCATGTAGGGCATCGTTGATCCTTTTCGATCTCGCTATTCTGCTTTTTCTGTGCCCTCAATGGTCTTTGGGGCTCGACAAGCCTGCACGAAGGCCGCTGCGAACTCTGCTAATTCAAACCATTCCTCAAGCTCCCCCTCTACCTTTGCTTCGATTCCCGATAGCCTGCTGGATGAGAACCGTCCAATTGGAACTTTCACTTTCGTCTTTTTCTGATCTATCTCATAAAAGTGCTGAATCAGACCTAACCGGACCAGCGTGTCAAACGCGATTTGAGGATTGTCACCAGTTTCAAGACGTTCAGTTTTCTCAGCTATAGTTGCATTCATCCATGGCCTTACAATCGAAGTTCTCATTTGTTGGGAATAGTCGTAGAGTTTCTCCAAAAGAGCAGCATCTTCCGGTGCAAGTTGCTTCAAAATCTCTATATATGACGGATGTACCGAGCCCGGTGATGTGGCAGCGTTCGCCAAAAGTGCAGCCCAGCGCGTGTGCAAATCTTCATCGTTCTCAATCGAAGCAGCCTCTAACATTGGCAGGAATAATCGCGGAGGGACTGGCTGAGCAGCCATACCCGCTTCCTTTACCATTCGCTGGGTCTTCCGGAACATCTTCAGACCGAGCGCGATGCGATAGGGGCGAGCAATAAAAGCCAGAGACTCACCAATCTCGTCGGCAAGCGGTCCGGCGATTCGCTTTATCAAATCGCTGACGGGCTCAATTGCTTGTTTTATCGCTTCCGTGCTGAGTTCGTCGGGCATGGCGCTCTACTTTCCGCAAATTTTAACACGGGCTAATAGCACGAAAGTGGCGATTCGGGTCCGGGCGCTGGCATGTAAACTGATCCCCGCAGGAGCAAAGGGCGAAAGCGAGCCAGAGTACATCACACACAGTCGAGACAACGAAAGATTTTCCGGCGGTTTTTGAGCACTGCATCAACAGCCAGAAGAGCGGTTGTCAGCCTACCGTGGTGGGCAGATCTCTTAGGTATTTTCTCATTTGGCGTTTTCATCTATGAAGTACACCATTCCCTTGTACCTCTAATCGAACCAGACGCTGCGATATCTTCGTCTCCCACAGACCTGCCAATGACAGCTAGAAATCCGAGCGAGTTCTTCGACTTGAATGATGTTCAGTTCTTTTGCCATTTAGCGGAGCAGAGATTTGAGAGAGACAAATCTCAAACGGTTGGAAGGCCATTCTATAGAATCATCGGGCTTGTTGAATGGCCCATTCGTCAACCGGTATTTACTATCACTCTCGGCGAGATCGTCAGCTTCCCCTGCAACATCGTTGAGAACTCCACAATGAAACTCGATGGCGTGCCAGCTCAAACCATCCGACTACAGCATAAATCTTGGTCTTTTTCGATGGCATCGGGAAGCGAAATCCCAAATATTTACTTGGAAGAAAGTTTCTGAGGGATACCAATGGCTTCCGGGCGAAACCTTGGAAGGCCCGAAATAGGATTCCAAGAAAGTGCGGCTGGCTGATTAGCAAGAGGAACCATGGGACGACCGAGGGGGCGTAGCATTTTCCCGTCGTGCCCTTACACCCGTCAATGAAACCCAGGGTTATAGGGGCATGAGGGGACATGCTACATCCCCGGCCTTTGCGAGTGGAACGGAAGGGCAGAAGCGTGATGGATATCGTGAGGTTCCACGACTTCCCACTTTCACGCTGCACCGCGTTTTGAGGAACAACACTATCTTGGTAAATCTTCTCCCGCGATTATTTAGGAACCGGTAGCAATCCAGAGAACAAATGCAACCAGATTGCATAGGCACCCAGCGCGGCAAACGCCCAGAGAAGGACTCCCTGACTCGTAGACAAACAACGTACCACGGCTTTACGCCTAGATCCGAAAACGACCAAACATCCTAATCAGACTGTACTTCTCGTATAGACCTCGAGTACTCCTGGAGTCTATGGGGATTTAGGACCGCGAAAGTACCGAATAGGGCTAGCCCAACGATGATGATCGAATCTCCTATGATCGCCATGAGATCGCCGAAACTAAGGATTCTGGGGGTCATAGTCGCCTACCAAGGATATGTACAACAGTGACTGACGCTTATTCCAACATTCGGCCAAAGGCCCCCACACCTATTGAGATGTTTGGCGGCCAACTTAAGTTTAGCGTTACGCCAATACCAGCTATGAAACCTCCGATCTGTTCGTGAAGAAGATGAGGCACTGAAGCACTAGCAGCACGCTTTGAACCCACTATCCATAGCTCCGGCTGCGTTGTGCAGCCTGCTCGACAATCTCCAATCGGGAGTTACTGCACGACTCGGAAAACCACGTTGCTTTTAAGTTTCTTGTTGGGGGCGGTTACCGTCAGCGGGCCGGTGCTCGCACCGAGAGGTACGCTGGTCGTGATCTCTGTATTACTGACAACTTTGAAATCTGCCGTTGTGCCATCAAAGGCTACGCGAGTCGTACCGCTTAGTTCGTTTCCGAAAATAGTGACATTAGTTCCCACCGTGCCAGACGTGGGAAGCATCTCCACAAACGGGCCAAGCCCCGCCGCCAAGCTGAAAACTGTGCCGTCGGAATCGGCTCCTCCTTGGTACGCCGTACCGTAGAATTTCCCATCGGTTCCGTGGAGTAGCCCCCCGTATGTTAGGCGGCCATCAATGCAATCTTGTTCAGTGCAAAAGCTGTATAGAGTCGATAGCTGTCCGTTTGGACTAACCTTGAAGATTGTTCCCTCTGCGTTAGCCCCACCCCCGTTCGTCGTACCGTAAAAATTCGCGTCGGCCGCTTGTACCAGCGCCCCCAATGGGAATCGTCCGTCTGTGCAGTAAGGAGGTTCCTGAGAACAAAAGCTGTAAAGAGTGGTAAGTTTCCCTGTTCTCGTGATTCTGAAGACAGTTCCGCCGTAGCCGCTGACGCCTCCGAACGAAGTCGTACCGTAAAAGTTTGCGTCGGCGGCCTGGACCAATCCCGCTTCAGGCTGAGCACCATCAGCGCAGCCCGTTTGTACGCAGAAGCTATATAGCGTGGTCAGCTTGCCGCTGAGGGTGATTTGAAACACCGTGCCCTCATTGCTGTTTCCACCGTACGATGTGGTTCCGTAGAGTTTTCCATCTCTGCCTTGGATTAGACCAGCATCGGGATACTTACCATCGATACATCCTGATTGCGCACAAAAACTGTAGAGTGTGGTCAGCTTGCCATCTCGGGTAAGCTCGAAAATGGTTCCAGAATCGCCGTTGGCTCCGCCGTAGTAGGTCACACCATAGAGGTTCCCGTTAGTGGCCTGTACCAGCCCTATGGGAGTGTTACCGTCGGGGCAACCTGATTGAAGGCAAAACCTGTACAGGCTTGTTAGCCTGCGCTTTGGGCTGATCTTAAAAACGGTACCACACCCTCCATAGACACAGTTCGCGCCGTCTCCCCCACCCGCAGTTACTCCATAAAAGTACCCGTCTGTCGCAAGCGTTAATCCGGCAAAAACATCAGCCCCATCCACACAGCCTGAAAGAGCACAGAAGTTGTAGAGTGTCGTCAATTTGCCTGCCGGGGTGATTTCAAAAACTGTGCCGTCTCCATTTGCGCCACCACCACTCGTGGTTCCGTAGAAATTTCCATTTGCACCCTGGACCGGAGACGCAGTGGGAAACTCACCGTTAGTCAAATTAAAACTTAGAAGTGTGTCGAGAGTTTGCGCAGGAGAAGCGATTTCGAGGAGGGTGCCGAGCAATAGAATTATCAAAGCTACCGCGAATCTCAGTTTCATCACTATAAACTCATCCTAATTGATCCTGGGGGGACCAAGCCCGCAGGTTCCTTTCAGAGCCCCCCCGATTCTATATCAACCTCATTGAATGATGCCCTGTAAAAGAGGCTGTATTCACTGTGTTGCCTCCCTCCCACCCCAATCCCGCTTCGATACCGGAGGGTGTAGCATTTTCCCCTCGTGCCCTTAATACCCAGGGATTCATTGACGGGCTGGAGCGGCGTCCGTAAGATGAATTCCCCGGCAGGTGTAGCAAAATCCCCTCCGTGCGTATAACCCCCTCATCGCATTGACGGGTTGGTGTATGGCGACGGCAAAAGTGACCCCCCTTGGGAAACCGCGATGGTTGGAATTGATTTGTAGTTAGACCCTAAAGCCTCATAGTAAACACGCAACCATCGACGTTCCCGAAGTCCAATGGCAAGAAATATATAAGCTCTTTTACTTTGCCAAACTCACGGGCCGGTACAATTTCAACGAGTCTTTTGAACCGGTATTCTCCCCCCGACCCCATAACGGGCTACGAGTTGACGCACATACGTGGGGTAATCCAAACGGATTCGGGTATACGATAGCTGGGGGCTGGCCCGCGCGCGGAGGAGAAAGCCCAAAGGCCAAAAGGAGTTATTATGCAGAATAAATGGCTTTCATGCTCAGCGAAAGTGGCTGGAGCGATTCTCGTTGTGGGCCTGCTCGCGGCGGGCGCGGTTGCACAAGACGGCTTCAACCCGTACGGTGGTTTGGTCTCCGATGCCGCAGGCAATCTGTACGGCATGACATCCGAAGGCGGTGCTAGTGGTAGCTTTGGGACGGTGTTCGAACTGGTGGTTAGTAAGGAGTGGGGAGAGGATTTGCTCTTCAGCTTTAATGGCGTTGACGGCTACGCTCCTTACTCCGGTCTGATCTTCGATTCTTCGGGCGATCTTTACGGTACGACGAGCGATGGTGGTACTCACGGTGAAGGCACTGCATTTGAATTAATCCCCAAAGGCGGAGGGGTCTGGACCAGGAAGGTGCTCCACAACTTCAACGCCAATGAGAAGGACGGGACCTATCCGAATGCTGGCCTGATTATTGATGGCAATGGAAACCTTTACGGTACCACGGGCGTAGGAGGCGTCTATAATGATGGAGTTGCCTTCGAGTTAACCCCGATAGAAGGTGGTGGTTGGAGTGAGAAAACTCTTCATACCTTTCGACCCAATGGTATCGATGGCACCAGACCCAATGCCAGCCTGATTCTCGACAGTATTGGCAATCTCTACGGTACGACGCCCGGAGGCGGTGCATATAATGACGGTACCGTATTTGAATTGACACCGAATGCGGACGGAGAATGGACAGAGAAAGTGTTGCATAACTTCAACCCTAATCGAAGCGACGGGCTCTACCCGAAGGCTAGTCTAATATTCGACGCCTCCGGCAATCTCTACGGAACAACTTTGGCAGGCACCCACGGGGACGGAACTGTGTTCGAACTGACTCCAAAGGGCGGAAGCTGGACAGAGACAATTCTTCACAACTTTGCTTCCAATGGCGAGGATGGTGGTCAACCGTATGCGAGTCTGATCTTCGACGCTGAGGGTAATTTGTATGGCACGACCGCCGAGGGTGGCATTAACAATGGCGGTACTGTCTTCGAACTAACACCGAAATCCGACGGAAGTTGGGCAGAGACGGTCCTTCATAAGTTTAACCAAAAAGAAAAAGATGGCATCGACCCGTACTCCAACTTGACTTTCGATGCTGCCGGTGATCTCTATGGTACGACCGAAGCCGGTGGCACTTATAACGTGGGCACGGTGTTCGAGTTGACGCCTGAAGCGAACGGGACCTGGACTGAGACTATCATTCACGAGTTTAGCAATCAATGAGGCCTTTCTCCTCGACCAACCCTACGTTTCAAGGTAGTTGATTCTCAGGTATCAGTTCACATTCGGTACCCGCGAGGTTAGTTAGAGTCCCTGTGCCTTGCGGCAAGTCCTGTACTGTGATTGCCCCGCCGTTCCCTCCGTTCTGGATGTATTCGACAAAACGCCCGGACTGGGAAGCCGCTGTCACGGAGTTCCCGAGGTTAACTGGTGCTGAAAAACCTGAGTTGTAGAGCACAGCTCCCATACCTGGGCTAAGGGTGCTATATAGATATTTTTCGTGGGGAGAGCGGATGTATCGTGGCAGATGACAACCTTCCAGCCCATCCAATCTCATATGTCTGCACGAAAACGGCGGCGACTTCCAGCCCCAGCACACAGACCGAGACGTATTTCTCCTCCGCTCCGCAATGATCTCATTTCCTACCGTTGCATCTGTTCCCTTAAGCCGTTCCTTCTCCAGGGATCTACTAACATTCGCGGCATTCAGGGCACCTGATGACTTGAAATGCTTATTGAAGTTCTTGGCGATGGAATAGCAACTCAGATTCTTCGTTCCGGTCGTCGTGGTGACGACGTGCAAGAACCAAATAGCTTTCTGGGCAACACTCCAGCCCTGCATGGGGGAACCGTATTTTGACGGATCGATCGAAATCGTAAGCTCGTCTGCTGAGCTTCTGGCGCCGCTGCTTCCAGAAGTAGATTTCCTCTTTCCCCGTGATTTCTTGGCACCAGAATCTCCACTCAACGTGTTGCCTTCAAAAACGGGAGGTGGATTTCCGGGCGTCAACGCTGTCGGAGTGATCACTGTCGGAGCTTGAATCATCCCGCTCAGTTGCTCTCGATCTGTTGGGCAATCCTGGGCGCATCTTCTTTCGTGCCCTCCACTGAAAACTTCAATCCTTGCAGTTTAACTTCGTAGCCCTGCAGTTCTAGCTTCACTACAAACTTTGACATAAGTGGCATCTCCTTTGCTTCAAGCATCGGGCACCAAGATGATTGTGTAAAGTCCAAACCGCTATATTCTTAAAAGAGAAGCTGTGGAAATCGAGGTGAAACCTGTGGGAAGCTGTGGGGAACAAAAGGCGAATCATGTTGCACTCTTTGACTCGTGGACGAAAGGACGGGACAATTAACACACCTCAGACCAGAAACGTCCTCATTCGAGTGATGATGGATGTCTTGGGGGTTAATAATATCCTATTTGACGCTCAAAGAGTTCGGAATGGTAGTACATCACCCGCTGATCGCGGAAGGGCGAGGAACCACATTGTTCTTTTCTCCCAGGTGTCCCCAGTTCAAGCACTGGATCATGCGTGCGCCTACCGACGCCGAATGGTCCCGTATCTTCGGAGCTCTATCGGACGGTTCATAAGACCGCTCCTAGCACGAGCTAGACAGTCCTTCCTTAGCTTTCATTTCAGCTTGAACGGCAGCACGTCAGCCTTTGCCTGAGGATGCGTCTGCGTTGGCACTTTGAAGGTTGTCACTTCCTGAAAAGTCTCAGGTGTGAAGTGTAACTCCGCACGCACTTCTTCAATCGTTAAATCAACCCTTTTCCCCAGAGATGAAAGCGCCATAGTTAGGAGTTCCGGTTGCTGGAAGGTTGGCTCGTAAGGTTCGCCCTTGGTCCTCCAGCCCTGTGCCGACATGTACTGATACGAGCGGCGGTACATTACGGCGTCAATCAGATGAAGATCATAAGCGCGTCGAATAATAGCTGCCGCACTGGCTTGCCATCTGCGTTTCAGTTCAAAAATAAAATTCCATGAGAACGTCTTTGCCCTGAACTCTCGCTCGAATGCTCGCCTAGGCATTAGGAACGCACTTGCAAACCGATCAGCGGCGGCTTCCGTTTCGATGTCTCCGGTAATCATGCCTTGGTGCATGACGATATGACCGCACTCATGAGCAATATCGAAGTTCCACCGTGAAGTGCTTTTAACAGCTTGATTGAGAAAAATAATTGTGGTTTTCCCTCGCCGCGAAAACGCATCGACCTTTTCCGAGTGTGCAAGATGAGGAAAGATGAATATGCCCGCGTGCTCTGCCGCTCTGCCAACATGCACAAGTGGTCCTTCGATCCCAAGATTCCAATGACGGCGGCACTCTTCAGCTGCCGCCTCGATTTCTTCAGCCGACACTGCTTTCATCGCCGCTATGTTCAGCTTCGGAAACCTGAATACACTCCGTAACCGCTCAACAACCATTGCGATCAGGGTTGCATGTGCTCGAACTTGGGTTTTTGCCTTTTCCGCCGTCGTCCTCCGATGCCTAAAGCTGCACTCATTATCTTCGAATACATCTGTCAGCTTGTTATAGAAAAATCCGGGTTCAAACCCCAACACATTGCCGAAGGCTTCTACTAAATCATGTGCGGGTTCACGTTTCTTACCGAGTTCGCAATATCTGACAAGTGTTGGTGAGGCAGCGACCGCGCGTGCCAGCTTCTCTTGGGTTAGTCCTCTGAACTCACGCGCAAGTTGCAGCCGCTCTCCCCAAAACTCTTCACTCGGAGCCAGTATCGGTCTTGGTGAGTGACTCATTTGCACGTTTCTCCGAATCTGCGATTTCTTCAATCTTCTCTAGTGGCTCTATCTGTGGTGGGGCTAGTTCCACCGGCTTCGCTTGCATGACGGTGATGGCGGTGCGCACCTGCGGCTTCTCTAGCGGGATCGCGTAAACGGCAAGGGGATTCCCGATGTCATCCACCTCGACTACGCTTATGGTCGAGAGTTCCAAGGTCGCAGGGCTGGTTTCTATGGCAAGTCTAAGGATAGTGTCGAGGGGGCGCAGGCCTTCGAGTTGTAGGCAAGTTTGGAGATGATGCAGTTCGCCAAACGTACGAATGTTGTATCTGTCGGGCGGTTCGTCGGGTTTGCCGCGATAAAAACGGAACGGCACTGAACCGATCGCAAAGCTAAATTGCAAGCCTTTTGTTTCCGGCAGAATGTGCAGCCAATCTGGGTACTCTGGCGCGGCGGTTTCCAATCCGAAACATGTCCGCTCATAAACGCGCGTTCCCAGACCCCAGTTTGTATCCCCCACTCCAGGCTCATGGGCTAGAACGGCTTGATGCCGAACATCACTTATCAGATTTGCAACAATGGTCAACCGTTCTGGGGCAAGGGATGGGTACTTCTTCCACGGCTCAAAATGCGGAATTGGAATCGGTGTGTTTTCCATATCGCAACCCTTATACACGCATGTCTGACATTGATGCAAGAAAAATCACACCAGCGGAGAATCCGCACAGTAAACACAAAATCGCTCGCGCGAAGCCGCGCAGCTAATCACCGGAACCGAGGTTCAACTACTGCCTGACCCTTCGCTTAACTCATATGCTCGCGTTTGATCCGCAAACGCAACGAGGCGAGTGCGAGACATTCGTAGGCCAGGGCAGCAGTTGACAATTCTTATTTTCGATCTCTGCAGCGTCGACGGGGCGTGTCCGCTTTGCTAAGTCCCCAATGTTTGGGACGACCACAGCAACCAGTCTGTTCGACGGCTACGTTTCCTTGTCGAGGTGCTCTCAAGTCGGAGGTTGTCCGGCATACACATGGATTGTGGTGAAACCTTTGCTGAGCGATTGCAGCGATACCCGCGATGCGCAGAGCTGCGATGATGGCTCGGGATTCGCTCTGTTCTTTCGTTAATCCATCGCTCCACTTGACATGCGATTCGCGGGTTTCAACGCAGAACCAAGCGAATCCCGAGCCCGTTCCATCTGGTTCAGCGCCAATACCGCAGACGTGGAAACTTTTTCTTTTGCGTCCTGGCCCGTGAATTTCCACGCTGCTCCTGCTTTCGGTTCTGTGGTGACGTAGTTGCTGATCGCTTTATCTTGCTGCGGCTTTTCTGCGTCTGCTCTGACGGAAGTTTGCAGTCGAAATCCAAGTCGCCGCGATTGTTGGTCCCCTTGAGAATGTAGAGGATTCCGTCTTTTGTCGGATCGAAGTTCATGAGCATTGCGTTGCCTCCGAGTTCAGCCCACATCTGCTCAAACTGCTGCATTCGGTTCCGCAAGCCGCCCACCAAGACGTGAAAATGCGGATTGCTGCGAAAGCTCCCGCACTCCATCACCCTGAACCACCGAAAGTCGGCCCCGCCCTCGGCTTTCTCAACCGCCTTGATCCACTTTTGAAAAAGCTCTTCGGCCCGTCGCTTGCTGGGTGGCCCAGATGTGAGTTTCAAAGTGCAGAAATGGTCCCATGAATATTCGTCCAGCCATGCTCGATACGCCTGAATTGCCGATTCTCTCGCGTCCGGTCTGTCGGTTTTCATCAATCCCTCCTTGGTACTTTTTGATTATCGGGGGCCGGAGACGAGAAAAAAATTCAAGACTATTTAGTTAAAACGCTCCCAGTTTGCTTAAGAGTTCTGAAGGTGGCTCTCGTTTTGAGGCGCTCCTACCAGATTGGCATTTGCCGCGCTAAGCGTGGACGGAGGGTCTGGCCGAAGATGGTGGCAAGGCAAGAGTTCGGGAGTGTCGTCAGCCACGACATGAGATTCACACCAGACTCCGAGGTCATCCGGAGTCGAATTCGAGGCGAAATGAATTGTTGGGGCGTGGGATTAAAGATATGGAAGAACGTGTAAGTCACAGCAAAGAAGAAAATGCTTAGAGCATTGCGAATTTGGAATAGTGCGAAGACGTGGCTGGGGATTTAGATTGATTACTGGTGGAAGATTCTGGGCGAAGCATGTCGAGCGGAGTGCCGTGTAGTAACTTGTAATCGCTGGCCATGTCTTTAGCATCTGACTCTTCAGCTCTTCTCTCTATAGACACAATTTGCTCGACCGCGTAGATTACAGGAAAATCAAGACCTTAGCGAAACAATCTATTTACTAAAAGAAGATCAAATTAGCTTAACCGCAGTTCTATTCCTGAAGTTGAGCTTTCAGCTGGCTTATGTAAGACACCATGGAACTCATCGCTTTGTCCTGCGGGCTCTTCGGTGTTACACCGGATTCCGCCGGACGGGTCTTAATGGTGCTCTGATTGGCTATTGTTTTCTGGTTTTCCATCTCAATGTCGGGAAGCAACTTGTCCCATTTGAGGAACCTTGCGGCCGTTGCTCCAGCATCTAGATCGCCCCGTACAATCGTATTCAGCAGAGAGGACAGTCGCCGAATATCGGGCGGCTTGCCTCGCTGATCACTGCGACCAGTCTCTCTCTGCCACTCCGTCACGACTTTCTTCAGTTGGCCCCAGACCTGATTGAGAGAAACATTCTCCCCAATCATGAAGAGCTGTCGGCGAAACAAAGGGGAGCGATACTCGATGACCGCAACCTGATCTGGAGAATATAAGAAATTCATGATCTGGTTGACCACGGAAAAGTCATCTTCGTCATCAATCCGCGCATATTTTGCCATCGGGTACTTGTTGGTGTTCTTGCCATTTCCCTTCGGCCTACCTTCAATCAACGTCTCAGCCTTCGGTTCATTCCGGACCAGCGGCTCGTCCTCCGCTCTATTTTCAACTTCATTTTCAACCAACGAACGGAGAGCTGCAGGCACGTTTACTTCAGGGGATTCAAAACCGTCCGACAGTGGCGTCTGGCCGTCCCACGTCGGAGCACCGCCGACAGGTTCAAGTTGCCCATTTCTTAGTTCGACGTGAAACCGGTTTCCCCAAAATCCTATGCTTTGGGTCCGAAAGTAGGGTGCCGTAGCCTTGAAGACGAAAATGACATCATATCGGAGGACGTACCGCGCATACCGTTTCAAGAGAGCATTCAACTTCTCATCGCTAACGCTGTCGATTCTCTGCAGTGAGGTCCGAAGGTTGGGCAATGTTATAAAAAACACGGAATCAAAAAGCCGCCGTAACTCATCCCGGTTAGTGTTTACAAACGCCGCCATTTGGTATTTCAATTTGGAAGTTTTCCACACAAACTCTTTGTTGGTTGCTAGCCTTCGCCAGCGATTCCATTGCGCCCTACGAGAACTCTGGAACTCTTTAGGTAACGCTGGCTCGTCTGAATCCGAGTCATCCGTAGTCGGTTGTTTGCCTTCCTTAGGAGCACCGTCCCGTTTTATTCGCAGTTCGTTGTTGGCGCGAACCTTGGCTTGTTGTAAAGGCACGGCCTCAGGGGCAGAGTCGGCTACGCGCAAAAGCGGAGCATCCTCCTTCGGCGGCAACTTTTCTCTCAACCCGACTGATGATTCCAGCTTTGACCGCTTCGGCAGCCGCGGAACACGGAGCTTCTGCTTACGCTTCTTACTTTGCTTACGGGCAGAGCTTTTGCGTGGACTTTTCATATTCAGAGATCCCGACGCCGGTGTTTCCCCGTCGTCGAAAGCGCTATTTCCAAAGACGCCGGAATTTTAGCACGCAAGAATGCTAGACGCAGGGAACCAAGGGACTGAGGGGCCTTAAACTAAGATCAAAGGCTGAGAGAGAAGCGCACCTTCGAGAGTCGGAGCCAAAGCTGCGCATGTCGAGGGAGTGTCCGTTACAAGGCGACTTTATGATCCAAGAATCAAACACCGAGACGACTCGTAAAAAAACGATCCTAGCCCCCTACAAATCGATTCTGGAGACCCAGTCCTGTGGACTTCACTCACCTTCTGGAATTCTTCTGCTGAGAGCGGTCTGGTGAACAGTTTGTGGGGTGGGCCACTCTTACAGCGGTGTTACCTGATTAGAGTGGGCCACCTTTTATGGTCCTACCAGCCGTTCCCAGTCGAAAGACCGACCTGCCAGACACCTCCGCCGGTGTAGCAAGCCACATCGGTCAGGCCATCTCCGTTGAACTCGCCCCGTGAAGCACTGGCCTCCAACTGGGGCGAACGTTTTGGCGCAGTCTTTGAAGTCATACCTTGACCGGGCCGCTAGACAAGTCGGTGAAGATGAGGTCGGGCATTTTTGCCTCAACACCTCGATGTGCTCATTGGGACACGAAAAGTCATCTTTGTTCTGAACAGGAATTGACAGCGCCGGAAAAACGATCTTGTCTCCTTCGCGCAACATGGGATGACTGCTCACCAATCTGTAGCGATTGCTGATTCGTAGATTTGCGATTGAGGCAATAAGACTCCGCCACCGTTCCAATTCGATCCAACGTAGCGTGCGTAGAGACTTTTGGCTACAGGCATCCCTGGTCAAACTGCTCCTTGATAACAATGGCACTAACCTACTTTCAATTGCTTACGAAGCCACCAAGCCCACTGAGCCAACAGAGAACGGGCTTTCATGTACAAATCCTGTACAAACTTAAAGATAAAGATGAAGGGGCTGCGAGCACTGCTTCTCCCCATTAACCGGGCTGCTCGGCCTTTTTGAATGCATTGATGTCAAGGAATAGCCGAACTCCTTTCCACATTCGAAACAAACTTGGTAGGTCCGCTTATTGATCGTGAACACGCGACTCATTTCCGCGTGACGGCACCCAAATGCCGACTGCATATCCAAAGCAGCGCTTTCATAAGTCCTGCGCTCGTCTGCGCTCCGAACTTCCATTGGCGTCCAACCAATCCAGCAGGGAGCGAACGCTGGCCCGAGCCAGGGCAATCGAGCAGTCCGCGGCTCCGTAGTAAATATTGATGCTGTCGCCGTCGGCGTCCATGGTGTACCCGCAGGGGAATACAACATCATCGACGTCGCCGTGACGCTCGTACTCGGCCTCGGGCCCAAAGATCCACGAATCCCCTCGCAGTAAACACTTCGCCGGATTCTCCAGGTCGAACAGCGCCAAGCCCAAGCGATACAGGCAGCCCGAGGGCGTGTGCCGCACCCCGTGATAGAACACGAGCCATCCTCTGGAAGTCTCGATGGGCGGCGGCGACAAACCAATCTTGTTCGCGTCCCACCAGGCGCCGCGGCGCGCCTCTAACATAAGCCTGTGCCTGCCCCAATAACGCAGGTCGGGAGAATAGGAAATCCACATGTGCGAACCCAGCGGCGTCATCGGCCGATGAATAAGCCCCCAGCATCCATCAATTCTGCGTGGCAAAAGCGCCGAATCCTTATCGTCCGCGGGCATGATAACGCCGTAGCGTTCGAAGCTGCGGAAGTCTTTGGTGAGAGCCAGAGACACTCCAGGGCCGCCGCGCGAATAGGATGTGTAAGTGACCACGTATTGCTGCAACTCGGGCACGAAAGTGATGCGAGGGTCTTCAATGCCCCAGACTTCTTCTGGATAATCCTTCGGGCTGGGCATCAAGGTCGGCTCGCTATCAATTTGCCAATTGTCCACACCGTTGCGCGAGCGGGCGGCGCAAAGATGGGATAGGCCCCGCCGATCTTCGACGCGGCAAAGCAGCAGGGTGGATCCGTCCGCCAGCAATGTCGCACCGGCGTTGAACACACTGTTAATGGAGTAAGGCCAGACCTTGGCCGTTAAGATCGGATTGGACGGGTGCCGAAGTAGAAGCGGCTCGTAGCGAGTTGTTGTAGCAATGCTCATATGGTTCTCTTAGCGGGCCGTGATCAAAGTCTGGTTACTGGAAGCGACAAATAATTCGCCGCTCGTTGCCGGGTTATCGGATTCCGGCAGCGAGCTCATTTCGAGGAGCGCCATTAAAAAAGACAGCGTCGATTCGGCTCCTTGATTCTCATTGGCGCGGTCGGGATGCAGGCCGTCGCGGCAGCCGCCGGTGGCGGAATCATAGAGAGGAACCTGCAAGTCGTTGTCGCCGATGAACCAGTTGAAGGCCGACCAAGCTGCGCTGCGCCAACGACTATTCCCGGTTATGCGCCAGGCTTGCAAACAAGCGGAGACCGCGCCCGCCGCCTCAAGCGGCTGTTGATCGAATCGGGCTTTTTCACCATCCTGGCGATAAAAGCCTTGCGACCCAATGGGCACAAAGTAGCCGTTGGTTGCGCAACGCTGAGTTTCGGTGAGCCAGTCGAGCGCTTCGAGACCGGCGGAAACCATACGATCATCCGAGCAAGCCGAGCCCACGAGCAGCATGGCTTGAGGCAATCTCGCGTTTCCATAGGCCAGAATGTTTTCAAACCATTTCCAATCGGAGGTGCGAATCGATTCATACATTTCAAGCAACCGCTTGCTCAGAACGGATCTTATTTTCTGTGCGTCCCGGTCTCCGGCATAGGAATCGAGATATTCCTGAATGCCGAGCAAGGCGTATGCCCAGGCACGGGGACTTTTGAATTCCACAACCGCTGGAAGGGATATCTCGAACAAGCGCCCGGCGGCGCACCTCAGTCCCTCGTCTTTGGATCGGCCTAGGACCGTTCCAACTCCCCACAACGCGCGGCCGTGAGAATCTTCCGAGCCCTCAGCTTCATTCCAGCGGCGATCGTAGGCGAGAAAGTTTCTAAATCTACCGTTTTCTGGATTAAACGCGTGCTGCAAGAATGCCAAATAGCGGAATGACCGATCTCGGGCGAGCTCGGGGTACTCGCCTTTTCCCAACTGCTCCAGCAGAATCATGAAAACGAGTGCGCGAGCATTGTCGTCGGTGGTGTATCCCTCGGCGTAGTTAGGGATGGTGAAGATGGCGTGCTGCAACATGCCAGTGTCATCCGTCAATCTGTTGAAGTGTTTCAGGCTGAGCTCCGGCAGTTGATTCAAAGTCTTCTGCGCAAGGCGAGCAGGGAAGCGCACCTGCGGAGTCTCCATGCGATCGCTGCGAACATGCACAAAACTTTCCATGTAGCCCTGCGCTACTCGCTTCCAAACCATCTCACGCGCGAACAAATAAGCGCGTTTGCGCATGGCGTGGCGTATCGCGGGAGTATCCAAAAGCTCGACCGTTTTTCTAGCGATGGCATCAGGATCCTGGAAGGGAACCAGCGCCCCGCGGCGGTCGTCGAGCAGTTCGATGGCGTGCCAATATGGGGTCGAAATGATTGCCTTGCCCGCACCCAGCGCATAGGCGAGCGTCCCGGAAACTACTTGAGCCTCATGGCGGTAGGGAGTGATGTAAATGTCCGCGGCGCCAATGAACTCAACCATTTCGTCCGGGTTGACGAAGCGGTTGTGGAAGATTACGTTCGACTCCACTCCCACTTCCTTCGCCAAAGTTTGCAAGAAATGTCTGTATTGTTCACCCGCGCGACGAAGCACGTGAGGATGCGTTGCGCCTGCGACAATGTAGGCGACGTTCTTGTGTTTGGACAGAATCTGCGGCAGCGCTTGAATAACGTTTTCGATTCCCTTGTTGGGCGAGAGCAGACCGAACGTAAGTAACACCGCTTTTCCTTCCACATCGAAGCGATCCTTGTAGAAATTAGGATCGAGGAATGGAAGATCCGGAACGCCGTGCGGGACCATATCGATTTTGCCGCCGGGTACTTTGAAGATCTCCTGCAGGAACTGGGAGGAGAGCTGGCTCATCACGATGAGGCGATCCGAAATCTCTGCGATCTGTTCCATCACCATAAGCTGATCAGGATTTGGTTCCCGAAGGACGGTGTGCAGAGTAGTCACGACGGGCATCTTCAGCCCGCGCAGCAGTTGCAAGATGTAGCTCCCCGCAGGCCCGCCGAAAATTCCATATTCGTGCTGCAGGCAGACCATGTCGATATTGTTAAAGTTCAGAAACTCCGCAGCCTCTTGATACGATCTCAAGTCGTCCTGGGCGAGTGACCATCTGACGCGTGCGGGATAGTCATATCCTTGTTCGGTGTCGTTTACGGGGAGGGCGAGCAATCTTGCGGTTCCATACTCGGCGGATATTGCAGAGCATAAATCGGTGGTGAATGTAGCAATCCCACACTGCCGGGGCAGAAAATTCCCGATTACCGCAATTCGGCTGGGCAGCGATGGCTTTGGTTGGGAACGCGGTCGAGCTGTGGAAGCTTCTTCCCGCGCCAGCGGACGCACGCTGACGACTTCTAACATCCCCTTGGGAAGCGTTGCGTTTGGTAGCGACATTAGCTCCTGCGTTTGCGGCCGAAAAACAGCTGCTGAGAGTAGGTCAGAGTTCCGATAAGTCCGAGGCGTCATCCGACTTGTTCGGAAGCGATCGGTTACCGGCGAGAATCGTCGATGAGTTTGTCTCCACTAGTAGACAACGAAAGTAGGGTTGCGGACTGGTCAAAATTGACCACAAATGGGTCGAATGAGTGGGAGAAAAGGGTGTAACATTTTTGGGCTGCGCAGTCGCTCTGTCCCCCCAGGCCGCGCCGGTGTTTCCGAGGAGGTCGCCTAATCGGTGTGCGAACCAGCGATATAAAACGCTGACACAGATTCCCGTCAAATCAAACTGATTAACAGTTTTGGTGAGTGCCAAAATCTTCTTGTCGGCATTAGCTCTGTTAAACCTACTAAACGCGCCGTCCAAAGTCTGCCCTTCATGGTGCTTAAAATAGGGGATAGCGCAAGCAATTGTGCCACGCATCCGATGCACGTTCCCACTCTTCGACTCGCCCGAGAAAACCGCCCACAACCAGGGCCTTATTTTCTGCGGGTCTGTTCCGCTCTCGTCAAAGAACGCCCGAAACGTCACTAACCACCTCCGAGACATCTACTACCCGATGTCTTCTGTAGCTCATTCGATTCACCGTGCCTTACCCTTTCTCTTCGTCACGCCAGCGGCTCCTAACTTCGCCAGCCCGAGCACGATGGAAGAATTCGTAATCGGCGCTCTTGGCCAACGACGTTCTCCGGCTAACCAATAGCCTGTAGCTAACGTACGCGCCCGTCCATCCACATGCCGAGCCTGTCGGCGAACCTGCTGGCTGTTAGTGCCGCGAGGCTTCACAGCGCGGACGCAGGCACTCATGAGGTGGAAACCATTCGTCAATACTGGACGGAACCCACTTGACTATCTATGGCAGACTTCGTCTGCTGGCGTTCAAGGGATTCAATGTGCATCATAGGTCAACGTGGTTAATGCAGTGCGCCTGCGGAAACATTTGCGTTGTGCTTGATAACCTTTTGAGCGGCCACACCACCAGTTGTGGCTGCGTCGCGCTCTGAGGCGGTAATAAAACGCAACCACCTTGGGAAAGGCATCGTTCGTGGACCGCGCCGACCAAGAACGCACAACTTAACCTGAACAATTCCCCGAGGCCTCTGGCTCTCGGGGCTATTTTGTTTTATAGCAACAACGAAGCCCAAAGAAAAAGGCCGAACCTTTGGGAGTTCGGCAAAAGAAAACATGTTCCGAGCGGCACAGTCGTGTGGGTCTGAACGTCGATACTGTCAATCGACACTAACCGATGACTGCACCGTCGAACAAAGGAAAACCGAATGTTACATCACTCAAAATCGGACGACTGGTCAAAATTGCACACTTTTATAAAAAGCCGACCGCGGGAATAGGGGATGCTGCCCAGCAAAAGCCGTGAGCAAGATTGCTCAGATAAAAATGGAAGGGATAAGTAGAGTAAAGGCTGCACCGAGAGGAACCCTTCGCATGGCCCCACATGACCTAAAGCACCTAATCGCGCTGCTCGACCGGGCGATAAGAATCGAGCATGAAGAAAATCGGCAGTTGCGAAGCGGCTGTCACGAAGATTGCAGAGAATACGAATGGATTCCACCTGAGGTGACTCCAGAGCGGCTGCTTAATACCCGCCTCGCAGTGCCTTCATTCCTCAGTCTGGCTCGCTATATAATGCGGCCATGCGACGTGAGTCGGTGTGGATAGACCAACCGCTTTTTCGTGGTTGGGGCTGTTCTCAATGTGCATGGGTCTTCAACCCTTTCGAATCGCCTGCCGGGGAAACTATCGACGCGATGAAGCGGAACTTTGAGTCGCACCGCGACAAAGAGTTCTTATCGCACGATTGCGCAAAGTACCCGCGCAAACCAAAACACGTTCCCGACGCTACCTAAACGACACGGGCGAGACGATGCGATTCTCGTATGGCCCGGGTCCTTACTTACCTCAACAGGCGCTGTATTTTGCGAAGCTCGTCCAAGATTGCGCGAAGAATCTTTGGCTCCTCTCGCTTGCCTCTGGCAACACGGCTCACATAAGAAGGGGAAATCTAGTTGGTCGGCACGCGGCGATAAAGACCCTCGTGAAGAGCGTGCGCGTTAAGCAAAGCCCTCTCATATTCGGTCTTGGATGGCATTCGCCGAAGTTTACTCCCCAAGAGGCAGTTCCTGTGTTCGATGACGGACTCAACTCGACCCTCTAAATGTGATAGCATCGAAACAGTTGCTTTTCCCATCCTTCCGCCGTGCCCTGTTGGGCGACGGTTCCTTGCGAAAACTAACATATGTCACGTAAGGACCGGGAACGGCCCATCGCACATTCCCATCCGGTTCGATACGAGAGCCAAGGTGCGTTCTCTTTGAGCGGCACCTGCGCAGGAAGGAAATGAACATGAGGGCCAATTATGTTTGGGACGAGACGTACAAGGCTGCCGCGCTCGAAACTGATGATGAGAAGATGCGAGAGCGCATTCGGGTTGCAAAGAGCGCAATCGACACGCGACTTTGGGAAATGCAGATGGACCACGGAGGGACGCCGGAAGAACGTCAAGCTATCAGCGATGCGCTGGCTGGACTGAGCGCGCTGCGTAGAGAGCTGGAAGGACGCTCTTAGGACACGGGTTCGAACAATGCGTGAATCTCGCCAATCAGACTTCCGGGTTCAAACTTCGATACCACGGCGCTGATGCCCGCAGATAGAGCTTCATCGGCGAGTTCGGGGGTATCGAACATCGTGAACATCACTACGGGCAGAGATGGGAACAAGCGCCTTAGTTCGCGAGCGGCCTCAAGGCCATTCATTACTGGCATCGAAAGGTCGAGCACGACGACATCCGGCTTTAACCGTTGAGCCTTCTCGATTGCTTGCCGTCCATCGGCTGCCTCGCCACGGACCTTCCACGTGTCCTCCTCTTCTAGCGTTTTTCGCAGAACCTGCCGAATGATTGGACTGTCGTCCGCGATAAGGATGCATTTCTCCACTCCAAGCCCTTCCCGGCAAGACGAGCAACCTGCCTGATTGTTTGTAGCAACAGCATTTGCATTCGGCCATACGGTATACCGCGTAGCGAGAGCCCATCAACGGGGTAGGTTACGTCGGACAGTCAGTACCTAACAGACTTGGCGTAACGTTTGTGATATAAGTGCGCTTCGCTTGCGGGAGGCCCACCGTTGATTGGGGATAAGAAAGAAAAACGGACACAACTCGGCGAACTGACTGCCAATGAGCAGATCCTCAAAAAGTTGATGGCTCTCCTATGAGTTCACTTTTTAGTCCGGCTTCTTAGACTGTTCGTGCGGGCGGTCTCTGATTGTCGTTCAGGGCGCGGTAAAGTTCTTCCATCAAGTAGGTGAGCTTCTCGGGGTCTTCTTCCTGAATAACGGCTTGAGCAAAGTACCGCCAGGTTTTTCGAGGCTCTCCGGTCAAATCACCCTACCAGCCCAAACACGGGGCGTTTCGAAATCGTTGGTGTAACGTAGCTGAGCATCGCCTGCTTCAATTGTGAATCGACTTCGTCCGCGATAGTCACAACGTCCATCAATACTTTACTGAAGTCCACGCTGCGCATATTCCGTTGCAAAGCGCTGAAGATGCTCACCTGCAAGATACGAGATTCTTCGACCACCATGGTAACCGTGTAGCCTTGTTCACGCCGCATCTGTCCGTGTTCACGAGCAGCGATGGAAATCGGGGCCGGCAATCCCGTATCGGAGCGCAGGCGAACAACGAGGTCTCGAACAAGTTGAGGAAGGTGTCCCGTGCGGTCGGCGCGGCTGAGAGGAATACATGTCAGTTCCGCATCGTCTTCAACAAGGCCCAGCCAATTTTGAATCGTAAGGTCGCTCTCCCGCTCCAATATGGAAGCAACGGATTCCGTTTTAACCCGTTTAGCAGCGCGAGGGTCGGCTAGTCGTGTACGAATGAGTTCCCTGATTGAGCCGATTTGGAACGGTTTGACGAGGATTTCATCGGCTTGGGACAGAATCGCAGCCATTGCCTCGCTGAGCGCAGGATAGCCGCTAAGAACTATAGTCAACGCCTTTGGATGAGTGTGGCGCATTGCGCTCACCAGTGTGAAGCCATCTCCGGGAAGGGGCATGTGCAGGTCTGACAGCAGGACATCAAACTTCTGCGTGGCGATGTGCCTGAGCGCGTCACTCACGTTAGAAGCGGCCACAACTTCAAACCCATCGCGTTGCAGTCCTTCTTTCACCATCACACAAACAGCTTCGTCATCATCGACGACAAGAACTCTTGTTGCAGTCATAGCGTTAGATGCTAGCCTGACGCCACCCCGAATACTGTGCAATATTGACCGCAATCGGGCGGGTTGAGGCAGGGAAGATTAGTAGTTTGGAATCAAGCCGCCTTGGGTTTAGCGTTCCGCTTGCGTAGCAGGAGGCGCTTGATTGCCTTGCTCATCTTGCGACCAGTGACTTCGCGGTAGATGCGTTCAATGGTAGTTTCTTTGCGTCGGGCCATGAGTACCCCACGCTGCAAATGCTACACCTGAGAGGGTGGATGCACGAAACGTGACATTTTCCGCCAATGACGTTTCGCTTAGCGTACTCGTGAAGCGAAAGTCGATACGAGCAACAAAGCGGAATCACGCTAGGACTCCACGATGCAGTATTAATCCCCGCTGCTTCTCAAAAGAGAAACTTGGCTCGGTGCAACTAGTTTTCGGGATTGCGCATTCGCTTGACGGCTTCCTTCTTCACAGCATCAACGAACGCGGTCGTCGAATCTTTCTCCCGGCTCCGGTAGGGCTGACGAGCCCCATTTTGGGGTGTATCCGTTTCGGGCGATTCCACTCGCGTCTCTGCTGCCTGAGCTCTGTCGAATAGCACTATCGCTTTAATCAGTGCATCAATGCGCCTAGCTACGGCTTCGTACTCGGCTCTCTCGGCTTTGGTCAAGCCGCCATAAACTTCGTTTCGACGGATAACCAGTCGTCGTTCGCGGAGGCGCTCTAACTCGGTGCTGGGGCTTTCCTCTTCCATCAACTGCACCTTCGGTGGACTCAGTATCGTCCGCAATGTGAACATTAGCACAAATGATCTAACGTCCGCGATACGGTGCTTCGGGTATCTGCTGCGATTTTGTTCGTAAAGTGTAAACAACGACGCGGCCTGTCTGTTCGATATCGAACGATTCCGCAAGTGAAAAGGACGATGGCATGCACAGTGACGGGCTGTTTATAATGACGCCATCGTGGAAGATTACAAGAACGAGGATTGGGTTTCGCTTTACCAGTCCGCTCTCCTCGAACTGGAACAAGCGAAGATGGCCGGACGCATCGGTGCGGCTCAACTCGCAATCATTGCGCGGCTGGAGAAACTTAAGAGCCTCCCCAAACTGCATCCAGAGGAGCGCCACGCAATCGAGGACGCTTTGCGTGCTCTGAAATTACTAGCCGCCGAGGAAACCCGACTCGATACGGAACAGGCACGCCGAGCCGTCGAGCGGTCTTTGGAACAAATCCGCACGCTCGATTCCTTCGTCAAACGGGGAAGTGAACGCGAAGATGCTGAGCCGGAGTGACGGCGTAATCAGCGACGACGCCCGAGAGGAGATTGAGTCGTTCGAGTGCGAACCTCCCGCCGTAAAAGTGGGTTAGGAGGTCGCCAGTCATGAGGCTTTAGGCGGTGGTGTGATTTCTCTCAGCCGCATCTTTCGGACGTAGCACTCCTCCTGGACAGTTTTCCCATCCTCGTCCGTCTTCGCGGTTTCAAGTTCCACGGGTTTGTTGCAGATGCTGCACTTCGGCAGTCGCAATTTCTGAATGAATCGCAGGAACCTCGGCATTGGGAGACCTCACCGAATCAATCGCTAGATGGCAAATGCGACTCTGCGTTCTCTTGAATGGCTCCTTGAGGCGCGGGTGCTAGGCTGCCCGTGGGTCCAATTTCGTGGCGCGTGTTGCTCCTTGTAGTTTTATTCGAAGTGCCTCTTGGAGCAGTCCCAGACGCTTGTGTTCACTTTTTTGTTCCGACCGAAGCAGTCGAAGCGTTGCCTCGTGTCGTCCCGTGGCTGGCGAACTCGAATGATTCACGATGCCTCCTGCGAGCCATCCTGAATGCTCGCAAAGAAATACACCGCGAGTTTCCTGTTGCCAGTCACGCGGCCCAACAACTGAGAATGTTGTGCATCAATCATACGCTTTTCGGCACCCCAACCTCTGTGCAAATTCTCCCGCTCGGACGGGCTTCATATTCACAGAATCTTTACGTTCGCCACATCTGTCATTGCTTAAAATTGTTCTGCCTCTCCACCCTTGAGACGGCAGAGGGGTGAGCCGCCGTTTCGCAGCCCATTGCGTGCTTAGTGTAAACGGCGGCATTATGGTTCCACCCTGTCCCGGCATATTCAAGCGCGACGACTATCCCGGCGAGTCAATTTTCTGCGTTCATGACTGCCACAAGAAGAACAATCTCGACGTAGATGACCTGGTGGGTCCGCCGAATACTTCTCCGCATGCCGGACACTTCATCCGCTGAAAATCAATCCGCTGCATCTCAGCAGGTGCAGGGCACATGCGCTGATCCCAGTGTAAGCCTCACAAACTATAAAAGTGCTATGTTAGGAGTCGGAATGGCCCGCCGCGACTCCGTCCCCGAATGGCTGAACTGGCTCCTATCAGTCGTGGAACCTCTGATCGTTTTGATAATCACCCTCCTCGTGGGTTACGCGACATATTGGCTAGTTTTTGGGTCTAGCACAAGCGACCACTATAACCAACTCGTGCAGTCTATAAAAACTGTCAACGACAACTGGAAAGCGGCCCTGATATTGATCTTGCTGCTGTTCTACCGAACAGTCAGAACCTTTTTGGAACAAGCGGAAGAGGCTTGGGGAGTCAGGAAAAAGAAGCCCATAATCGGCGAGCCGACCGAGGAGGCCAATCCACCTAGGAAAACTGAAAAACATGCCAGTAGCTCTCATCCCGCCTAACAAGCACCTGAAGATCAAGTACAGAGTCCCACGCAACGGGCTGGTGGAGTATTCGGTGGAGGCAGACCGCCCAGTCACCACATTCATAGTGGACGACGAGGGACTGAAGGAGTTTTACGGAAGAGGGGACGAAGTCCACTCCTATTATGGCGGCTTCCCCAATCGTAGGTGGCATCATGAACAACTAACTTTGGAGTTCAAAGGGAGTTGGTACCTCGTTATAGTCAATGACGATGACAAGCACCCTGTGGCGGTTTCCTACAACGTTGATGCGCGAGCTTAAGAACCGTTGACTCCCATGAGCGAACCAACTCAGTCGATTCCGATCTGGCAGATCGCAGTGGGAATCCTCGGATTGGGCTCGTTGATAGCGACGGGTAGCGCTATCATGGAACTCCGTGAAAGAAAAGGGACGAATCCGTAGCAGTTCCGTCGCGCACAAGCCCAAGAAGGAAAGGAGTGGTGGGACAGACCGAGGGGCATCGTGGGACTCGGGATTGTCGTGACAGTGGTTGGCGGCCTCATTCTGTGGGGCATAACCTGCTACTACGACCAACCGACACCATCACCACCGCTGCCGCTCCGAACGAAGCTGCCGGGTCCCATAGTACCGATAGTGAAGACGCTGCCCGCACCGTCCATCCATATCGAGCAACACGGAAATGACAACGTGACTATCAATGGCAGCATCACCCAAGGTCCGTGCAGCGTTTTACAGAACGGCGGAAACTATAATTAAGCAGAAGTCAACTGTGCGCCAGAATGGCATCTCAGTGATGTTCAACGAAGAAAGTGGTCGAACTTTGCTACGACTCTCCCGCAGGAATGTGCTGAGATTGTAGTCGTTGGCGATATACCGGACAAAAACTCCCACGATTTTGCGACAGGTATATTCAACGTTTTGAACGAACATCACAAGGTGAACAGATTCGGCCATCTCTTATCAGGGATTTTGGAGAGGGAATAACTGTCCAAGTTCACGATGAAGATGATATTAACTTTCCAACCGCTAAGTTGCTTGCAGTGGGGCTGCAGAATGCCGGAATACCCGTGGCGGGATTATCTGCTGACCCAAACATAAGGAATCACGAGATACACATCATCGTCGCCTACAAACCGGGTCTTCGCAAGCCGTCTGCACAAGTCAAGAAAACATTCGACGAACACGACTGCGCTAACTTTCCTCGCGTTCTATCAGGACGACGACGGGAAGGGGTGAATCCGTGACCATCGGCAATGGCGAGAGTCAACCATTTGCTCCGAGGACCAGTCCGGCCTTCGGGGCTATTCTTATTTGTAGGGTTTTATCTGATTGTCGTTGAGGGCGCGGTAAAGTTCTTCCATCAAGTAGGTGAGCTTCGCGGGGTCTTCTTCTTGAATGACGGCTTGTGCGAAGTACCGCCATGTTCTCTGGGGGTAAAGGGACATTCTCTCACTATACGCCCAGTCTGCTATCGGGCCTGTCAGCCGGGCTGATTGGCGGCGGGCCTGACGGAGCTATGCCGCGGCTGACTTTTCCATTGTTTTCATATAGCTGTCCATCGACTGGGTCAACTGCGCGTCCACCTCGTCCGCAATAGTCATGACATCGGGTAACAATAGGCTGAAATCCAGAGATTCCAGATTGATTTGTAACGTGCCGAAGATGGTCACCTGCAATATGCGCGACTCATGCACCAGCATTGCGGGAGTGTAGCCTTGTTGATATCGCAGCTTGCCATGAGCGACAGCGGCAGCGGAAAAAACGGCATCGCTGTCCTGGCTAGTGGCGCTTGTCTTGCTGAGGCGATTTGCTAGGTCTTCAACTAGCTTTGGAAGATGTCCGGTGCGCTCGTCGTCGCTAAGCGGTGTGAGGTTTAGTTCACTGCTTCGTTTCGCCCGCGCCAGCCAAGCCTCTACGATACTGCTACTGCACCGCAGCAGTATTGCGCCCACACTCTCCTTTTCGTCCACCCGCTTAATGTGTCTGCGATTGACTACTCTTTCTCGGACCAGTTCGGTCAAGCGCCCAATCTCGAATGGCTTGACCACAATCTCATCCGCTTCCAGAAGGATGGCAGCCATCGCACCCTGCACATCAGGGTAGCCGCTGACCAGCAGGGTCAGGGCGTTCGGTTGGGAATGACGCATCGCGGAGACTACCGTGAAACCGTCGCCAGGGTCGGGCATGTGCAGGTCAGTGATAAGCACGTCGAAATTTTCGGTCGCGATTCGTTTCAGAGCTTCGGTTACGCTAGAGGCGGCAACCACCTCAAACTTTTTGCGTTCGAGTCCTTGAATCATCATAGCGAGCACAGCGCTATCATCATCAACCAGTAAAACTCTGTGGACCACTTCTGTTTCGGTCGGAGTCATGGAGCACCCCCTCATCAAGACTAATGACAGTCTAGAGAGAGTTAATTCCCAAAACTGTACACTTTTGACCACCGTCTCATTTTGTCAGCCTAGTCCCCGTCACGAGGCTGGATGGAGTACGGATTCTGAAGAGAAAATACAAAAGTGTGCAATTTTGAACAGCATGCCCGAGAGTCAGCGACTTAGCATGCCCCTTGCCTTACCGGGTGGTTATGGGTCATGTCGCTTGACAGTATCGACGCTCGACTCAATCGACCGCCCGGCTCTTTCCTATTAGAAATCGTCTTGCACCGAATGTGGTCGAACGTCAGAACTGCGCCTCACGCGCTTCAATTTATTCCTGAATCAGCCATGACAACGCTTCTTGGCGGCTCTTGAAAGCGGTGAACTTGCGACGAGAAAAGTCTCTTAGCTTCTGCCCTAAGTCTTCCGAAAGATGGACTCCGCCCACTAAGGCCGATTTCTTGACGTAAGGCTTGTCGAAGACTGCGGTTTCCTTGATGGCTCGAATCGCGTCGCCGTCAAATACTGTCCCTGTGAAATCGGAAAGCACTAAAACCGAGCTGAGTGGTTGGGTAGTCACGTAGTCAGGAACGGCCCGCGAGATTTTCTCGACTT
>Ga0206819_10066_pt1 | contig 39174 bp, 34 predicted proteins | sample Alteio_BWOrgCont_87_FD_152855 | JGI IMG/M metagenome (GOLD analysis project Ga0206819, IMG submission 152855) | Enriched cells from forest soil in Barre Woods Harvard Forest LTER site, Petersham, Massachusetts, United States -... | ecosystem: Environmental > Terrestrial > Soil > Temperate forest >... | reverse complement strand
GCGAGGCGTGTCGCATTTTTACGCACTGGAGGAAAATCCTGGGCGGGACGGATTTCATGCTCATGCGGTGTGGTGTGACTGTCAGAATCGCCGGCGGACGGAAATTTGGGAAAAGTGGTTCCACCGTTACGGGCGTGCGCGGATCGAGCCGGTGAACAGCCGGGATGATGTCAGCGATTACTGTGCGAAGTATGTTTGCAAAGAGGGTGCATGGTGGAATGTGAACCTGTTGAACCAGCGGCATCCGGCGTTCAAGGATTTCAAACTGGAATGAAAGAGGAGCAACATCAATTTTTGCGTTTGCTGAACCAGTTGCCAGCGCGTTTAACGGCAGAACAGGCCGCCTGGGTGCTGAACTGCCAGCCGCACGATGTGCCGATTCTCGTGGCGGCGAGGTTGCTCAAGCCGCTGGGCAATCCGCTACCCAGCAGCGTGAAATATTTTGCCGCGGCGGAATTGTTGGAACAGGTCGAAGACCGCACTTGGCTGGCGAAGGTCACGAATGCGTTGAATCAGCATTGGCAAAAGCGAAATGCCGCGAAGAAGAATGGTCATTCCTTTTGTTCCGGCCTCCCCTCGACGGTAGAGAATTAATTTCTGTCATTATCGCCGGCAGGGTTGCTTTTAACAGCCATTAGCTCAATTGTTACAAATGAATTCTCATGCGCTTTAAAGTTGTATTTCAATTGGTCGAGGTGTAAAAACGGCACTGCAAATCAGATCATCATCGAAGTAAGGAAAACTAAACCCGAAATTCTTATAAAAACCAGACTTCATTCCCTGTTCATCGGGCTGGCCTTACTGGCTGGCGTTCATCACGCTGCGGCCCAAACGGCGCAGTTCTTCCGCATTGCTGGCCCGGCGGCGACCACCATCACGGCGTTTAACCCGGACGGCACGCTGGTTTGGAGCGACGCGCTGGCAGGCACGAATTATACCGTCCAGACCGCCACCTCGCTGGCTGGCGGAGGCAATTGGGTGGATTATGTGCAGCTTTTCGCCACCAATGTTGTCAACACCAACTTGCTTGTCGCTTTCAACCCGCCCCCCGGCATGGCATTCATTCCTGCCGGTATGTTCAACATGGGGGACACACTAGGAGATGTCGGTCCGGATGGCGCAATGGATGCCCTTCCGGTAACGAATTTGTACGTGTCGGCATTTTACATGGACGTGAATATTGTGGACTCCAATCAATGGGTGTCGGTCTATAATTGGGCTACGAACAACGGATATGCCTTTGACCCGGATGGCGGATTTGGCTGGCCCGGTCATTCGGCCAAGGCGGCGAATCAGCCCGTGTTTAACGTTGATTGGTATGACGTGGTGAAGTGGAGCAATGCGCGGTCGCAACAGGCGGGGTTGACCCCGGTTTATTACACGGATACGAATTTGACGCAGGTGTATATGACTGGCGATACGGATGCGGTCTATCCGAATTGGACGGCCAATGGCTATCGGTTGCCGACGGAAGCGGAATGGGAAAAGGCGGCGCGGGGCGGATTGAGTGGGCTACGGTTCCCGTGGGGAGACACAATTTCCGGGAGTCAGGCCAATTACTATGGGGACACCAATGCCTTTAGCTACGATTTGGGACCGAACAACTACAACCTGGCATTTACGGGCGGAGGATCGCCATACACGAGTCCGGCGGGCTATTTTGCGCCGAACGGTTATGGACTCTACGACATGGCTGGGAATGTTTTTCAGTGGTGTTGGGACTGGTATGCAGCACCCAATCCATATTATCCGGCAGGCAGTCCGTATTTGGGAGGTATTGATCCACATGGACCGGCATCCGATGACCAATTCGGCGACGGTCGCGTTGAGCGCGGCGGCTTTTGGAATGGCTTCGCCAATGACACGACATGCGCCGTTCGCAACTACGACGCCCCCAACGGTAACAGCACCTTCGTTGGTTTTCGGTGCGTAAGGGGTCATTAGTTTTTGATCTTTTACCCTTTAACTCTTTTCCCGCGCAGTAGCGGAATTTTTTTGAGAAAATTGACATGGTCCAAAGCGACAGCATTTTGTGGCCAAGCTGCAAGACCTGCTGGTTTATGATAATGCTATCGAGACTCACGTTGTCAGATTGGTCTTCGTAGAGGCCCGCTCTTCGTAATCTTCCAGCGACGGAATTTTCATCAGAGCGCGTTTCGCATAGGCGCGATGCACCGCCTTGCTGTTGTGGCCCAAAGCCTCCTGCGCGAATCGTTCTGGATAACCACAGGTCTTCGCACGTTCCGCCCAAGCATAACGATAGCTGTGCAACGTCACGCCCTGAATGCCAAGCTGACGACACCGTGATCTAAATTCCGTGGCACGGTCGTTTGCCCGCACACTCGACAGATATGGAAACAACACCCCTTCGGCGGGCAGGTCTTTGAATAAGTTCAATGCCTCTGTTCCCAAGTGGACGATGACAGGCACACTCGTCTTTTTGCGGACAAAACTGACCGTCTGGTTTTGCCAGTCCACGTCCTCGCCTTTCAAATTGGCAATGTCGCCCTGACTGCCACCCAAGTGCCAGCACAACTGGTAAAGGGCTTTCCGTTCGGGGTTCACCTCGGCGGCGATGATCTTATGATGTTCCTCCAGTGTGATTGCTCTTTTGTCTTTGAACCTCACCTCTGGCCATTGCCGTTTGGGTATCTGTCCCTGCGAGATACGCCTTGGCGATTTGCAGGTTGAGCACGGGCTGGCGTTCGGAGTTGCCGAAGTGTCGCTGCATAATCCCAAGAGCGGGAAAAATCCCCACGTTCACATTCTTGCAACAATGCGGACAATCGAAGGCGACAAATTCAGTGCCAAGAAACCCCGCGAATGGAACGACAAAGATTTGCTGGTTCACTGGCGCGAGTCATGGTGCAAGGCGGAAAATGACGCTTTGGAAAAAGCGGGTCGCCCGGAGCGGGTAGATCACCGTTCGCTCAAAGACCGGGGCATTGACCAGATACCGCAGCCGAAAATCGGCAAGGAAGCGATGGGGCTTAAGAAACGCGGAGTGGTCGAAGACCCGGAGCGGTTCAAACTCGTCCGGTGGGTGAAGTCCCTGAACTTCGTCCGTCCGTGGCTCAAGAACATTGAGCAGTCCGGGGAAGTCCGGCAGGAGGGCTTGGGTGCTACATGGTGGGAGCGGTCATCCGCGTTTAAGAACGCGGGTTTTGGCGAGTTTCAGCAAATACTGGCAAATAGTGGCGAATAGTAACTGCTCTCGCCGGTTTACTGACAGTTTCACTGACAGTGGCCTTTCCAACCTTCGTTTTCCCTAATAAAACCAAGCTAAAAAGCTTGGAGGCGGAGGTCGGAATCGACCATATTTTCCCGCCGTTGCACCACTAATATGCCTGATTTTATTAGCTATTCAAGCAAAAACGGTTTAATCCGAACGTATCTTTTTTAATCCGTTTGGTGTCCGTTTTGGTGTCCGTTTGCCGACTTGTCCGGTCACTTGTCCGGCGACTTGTCCGGTCGCCGTGTGTTTGCGTTCCTCGACTTCGATCTGGTGAAGAAACGGAATGAGCGGGGTCATTTCATTGCGCCGACGAGCCAATCGCGGCCTTTTGCCGTGAGCCGGTATTTCTGAAGGCGGCTGGTGGGTTTGTCTGGGATGGTGCGTTCTAACCACCCTGCCGTCACTAACGGCTCAATATAGGCTTTCCGAAAATGTTCGCGGTCAATCATTCCCGTCACCGTCTGGAGTTCCTCTCGCGATCTGGCTTCATTGGCGGTTGCGTCCAACACCTTTTCAACCTGCGCGGTGACTTGCGGGGTGACTTGCTCAACGGTCAGGCCAAGCGTGCTGGCGAGTTCTTGTAATGATCGTTTTTTGAGCAGGTTACGGCCGGAATCAACTTGCGGGGTGACTTGCGGGGTGACTGCCGGGTTGGGTCTCCGCAGCCTCTGGACAAACTGGCCACCTTCCTGGCGGAATTCAGGTGTGGGCAAGCCAGCCTGTTTGCAACGGGCGATCATGTCGAGGATACCGCTGCCGGCTTTTTCGGCGTAGCGGGCCAAAAACATCGGGTCAGCGATGAGCGGGTTGCGAGGAATGGAAGCGTGCGGCACACGCAGAGACTCGGGTGTGAGTGGCGGTGGAAGTTCTCCGGGATTCCAGACTTCGAGACGGTCGGAAAAAAGCATGACCTGGACACTGGCGTTGCTGGTGTAGTCGCGATGAGCGACGGCGTTGACGATGGCTTCAGCAACGGCTTCGCGAGGGAGTTCGTATTCGACCGGTGCTTGCGGTCCAAGGGCGCGCGTGCCGACGGCGCGGGAAATTTTAGACATGACGAAGTCAACGGCCTGGTCCACGAGTTCAAAGACGGTGCCTTTGTAAATCTGGTAAGAGGGGATGGGCTTGCCGACTTCCGTGCCGTGGAAGTGCATACACTTGACCTCGGAGGTGAGCAGGAATCGCTGAGGCCGATGGCCAAAAAGGAGGACGGCAGCGTGGGTCGGTTGACCGGCATCAAGCAGGTTGAGATGAACCAGCGCCTCGGCAGGCGGTGTGTCTTCGTGCAGGGGGTATTGCCGCTCACGACCGGCAATGCCAAGAAACCATTTTATCTTGTCTTGCGCGATGTCGGCGAGAGTGGCATCGGGGCAGGCGGCGGCGTCAAAGGGCCGGGTGCGGAGGTGTCCGGTGCGCTCCAGATGCTCAACGAGACTGGCGTATAGTGCAGCAGTAAGATCGGCGATCCCGGCGAAACGGCGACGGATCAATTGCTCGCCGGCTTTGCTGATGAGCGCGCGCATCTTCGGGTGACGACCATGGTCGTCCGCACCTTTCACATAGATGAAACGCGGCTTGCGCAGGGTGGTGGCCTGGTTGAACTCGCGTTCGGTGGGCGAAAGGCCGGCGGCGTCTTCGTAGCCGTATTCTTGACCGAACAAGCCGATGTAAATCGGGCATCGGCCAACTTCGTCAAGGTAAACATCATCCGCCCGGCGGTCGGAGGCGGGCAAATCCTCGAACAGGAAAACGTCGAAGAACCGCCGGAGCAGCGCGTCGCCGCGAACGAAATCACGGACTGCCCGGCGTTCCTCCGCCAGTTCCTTTTGCACGCTGCTGATGAAGATGCGGTCGCTCATGGCTGCAACGATTGTCGCTTATTTCCGGAAACCATTGCGGATGATGCTGTGTTCCAGCCGCGTTGAAAAGAATTTACCCTCGAATTTACACGCGAGCAATAAACTCAAACACGGCCCGTGGGCGTTGCAACTCAATGTCAATGCGCAGCCGCTGCGGTTAAAAATCTAACTATTAAAAATCTCCGGCAAGGAATCCCCGGCGCGCAATCCTTAAGAGCCAAGTCCTTGTCTGGCCTGTGCTTGTCAACGGTGGAGCCGCAAAAAGACCACCGGCGCGCAGCGCCATTGTTAATTTCGGACAACCTTGACAAGCACAGGCCAGACATACAATCGGACGAAGGCGAGCGCGCCGGAATCTACCCCGTGCGAATGCACTTTCCATGTGAATAACTTTTTCAGATTTTCATTTGCAGACCAGAGAACTTCTTGACGGCGTGAGCGAGCCAAATAACGGAGGCACAAGGCACGCTCGGTTTTTATTCCCGGTAAATTGACCGTGCGATTTACTAAAAAATCTCTCGTTCTTCGCCAAAAACACCAGCAAATTCTTCTGCTTCTGCATCGTGAAAACGAGGATTGAAGTCTTGAGCATTTGGCAGCCACGTTTTCACTTTTCGTGGTGTGTGTCATTCCATTTTGTTCTACGCTTTGTCGCAACCGGCAAAGAGTTCTCCCCAGTCGCAACGCAATCCGGATTTCAACCGTGCCAGCGTCGGCAGGCTGGGGAAGTATTCCCCGGCCTCGACACTTTGAAGATAGCGCACACTCACCCCTGCTTTTTCAGCCAGCCTTTCCTGGGTCAAATGCCGGCGTGCCCGCAAAGAGGCGATGTTTTTTCCGAACCGGATTCGACGCGGACAATTTTGAGGTTTGCGCGCAGGCATTTTCAAATGCTCTCGAAAAAACGCGCAGTAAAACACGAGGCTTTACATCGTGCTTAATTTCCCCCAACATTTTTGGAAATGTCAAAAGTTACGAGCCGTCACTTTTCGCTGACGTTTTTTGCTGTTTGACCATATTTTCCGCAGTCGGCGAAAATTTCTCCTTGTGGTGGTGGCGGGTAATAACCGAAAATGAATTTATGGGAAAATGCACTTTTCAATCGGCCTGCATAAGCCGACTTGTCAGCAAGGCGTGCAAGCTTTGGTGTGCCATTTTTATATTTACTTCGATTGCGGCGACTGCGGAATCAAACAAACAGGATGTTTATTATGGGGGCTTTGCTTTTTGTGGCAAAGCCAGCGATGCAGACAAAAATTTTCCAATTGCCTCCTCTCTCAACACGCCGACGGATGACGGGACGCCGTTTCTGGGTCGGGTTGCCCGCGAATTTTTCAAAAAGAACGAGGATCGGTTTAGCCGGATGAATCTTCAGTTTGGATCGGCACGTCGCGAGGACACCCCGCTTGTTTTGGCGCTCGCCCTGACCGACGAAAAAGTGTTGCGTGATGAATTCAATGACTTTCACAAATTGGTCATTCAACTCAATTTTGAAATTTTGATTTTGAATTTCAAAGAACTGGAAGTGGTGTCTTCACAGCCGATTTGCATTGAATTTATTGACGCAGGCAAAGAACCGTTCGACGACGCGGCGGTGAGCGAGCGCATGAAAAAAATGGTCGAGGGAGCCGACTCGCAGTTGTTCACCGCAATTTTGGCGAAAGCTGAGCAGATTCAACCCCGCTCCAAGAACCAATGCACTTTGCAAGTTCGCCAAGTAAGCATCGGAGAGAAGGCGTTGCCGTTTCTTCCAGAACTTCTTCGACAAGATACGAACGCATACGCACAAACGGTGGCGCAGCAGTTTGGCTCACTTTTGACATCAAAAGTCGGCGTGGCTCTGTTGCCCTACGCCAAAGACGAATTAAACGCCAAGATGGCGTTGGTTTTTTCGGATGGATCAGCCGTCCAATTCAAAATTCCGGCACCAACTTTTGCGGTGGATCTGGATGTCAAGGGATTCAAGAAGGTTTTGGACAAAAGCACGGACGCCGAATCGCTCTGGATTTATGGCGCGTTTCTCGATATTCGTGTTTATGAACCCGAATTCAACATCGTTTATCTCGATGCACCTGTAAAATATGGCGTCTCCAAAGTTGTTCCGGCCACGCAAAAATCAGTGGATGAATTTCCCGTTGTTTCGGAGGCATTGAAAGGCGCTTTCGTTTCAGCGATTGAACAAATGCAAAAAGACAAAAATACCAACGAGAAAGTCCTGAAAAAATGCGCACTATAGTTCGGTTCCTATTATTTGTTGTTCTGGCTTGCACCTTAACCGCTCATGCGGAACTGGTCAAAGTTAAAGGAAAAGGAGAAATTGCATATACAACCAGCCACTTTAAGCAGGGGTCAGCAGATGAACTTGCCGCGATCACCGAGGCGAAAAAAGACGCGCTGACGCGGTTTGCGTCCGACTTCGATAGCGCGCGGTTTGTATTATACAAGAAGATTGAACCCGAAGTGCTGTCGAACATTGATCAATATGTGACTGATTACACGCAGTTGGATCAGCAGGATGACAAAGCTTCCAAGCGCTACACAGTTTTCATCGAGGCTTCCGTCGACTCAACTGCAATTGAGAACGCGATAGAAAAAAGTTCCGGCCCGAACGCCCCGGCGGCCGCCGGCACCGCGACCGCAAATGCGGGCGGCAGTTACATGACCTTTGTTTTCGTTGCCCGCGAACTGGCATCTAGCAAGGATTTCGATGCCAAGCGCACCACAGTAGAAATCAATGAAAGCAGCGAGGCAGGTGCGCAAAAAAACAAAGTCGCTGACGATGGGCAGTCGGCGGAAACCGGCCTTGATAAAAACAGCGTGGTAAAAAACACGACCGGGGGGAATACCGAAATCAAGGCCAGCGATCTGACCTATCGTGCCACCACCGTCACTTATGTGGACAATGCAGTCAATTCCGTGCTCACCAAGGCAAACTATGAAGTGGTGGACCCGGTTGATGCCGGATTGGATGTGGAGAGTTTCAAGAATGATTTTAGCAGCGGTGACGACATTTCGCCCGGAACACGTTCTGCCGCGATCAAAAACTGCAAGGATAAGGAAATTAGTTACATTGCCATCGCCAACATGGATGTCGGTCTGCCGGAAAAAGACGAGGCCACCGGTTTAATCCGCGTCTACGTGACCGTCACCGCCAAAGTTAGCGATCTTACGCCTAAATTTCCAAAAACCGTGGCGTCCATCGCGGGGATACCTTATGCCGGTCTCGGGTCAGACCCTCAAGTGGCGAAGCAAAACGCCTTGAACGAGGCTGCGACGCGCTCTGCCAGCGAACTGGTGGATCAGTTACGCATGAAAGGTGTCAAGTGAAGTCGGCATAAATCGCCAGCATGAATTTGGTAAAACAACAAATAAATAACAACACAGGAAAAACATGAAACGAATCCGTCTTAAATCAATGATGGTGCTCGCCCTCGGCGGCATGATGATTACCAGTCAAACTCCGGTCCAAGCCCAGTTCGGCGGCTTGCTGGGAGGCGGCAGTAAAAATAGCGCAGACAGTGCTGGTGCTACAATAGACAAGGATGCCTTTGGCAAGTCAGCCGATGATGTTGCAGGAAAAGTTTTGGCAGCACGCATCACGTTTCTTGATTCCAAGGCCAAGTTGATGGAAGCACTCGGACTAAAGTCTGATGCTGTGGCAAAGGCGTCAGAAGCAATGCGAGCCGCAGAGGGTAGCACGTCTGATAAAATCAAGGTGGCGGATGAGCAAACTCAAATCAGTAATGATGCAAGTAAGCAAATTGATGATTCCATGGCACAATCCCAAGAGCTTTCCGCCGAAAGTAAGGCGAAATTTGCCGAAGGCAGTGGCAAGTTTATTGAAGGCGTGCTGCTGGAAAAGGCGCAGATTGAAGCCATTCAAAAACTGGTTGCGCAAGGACAAACCATGGTGCAATCAGCAAGTATCCTGCAAAAGGTCGGAGTGCTGAAAATCGTTAAACCTGTCACCACGATGTCCACCATGGTGCCCGGTGATGTGACAGAGGGTAGTTCAACTTTATCGAAAATCCTAAAATTTGCCAAGAGCCAAAACGTGGAAATTCCCGGTGCTGACAAGGCAACAGCGAGTTTGGGCGATCTTTAATTTCCTAATTCTAACAGTTGGTTGGTTTTCAAAAGGCCATCCCGCAAAAAATCCAAATATATGAGTCTGCTAAATGTCATTCGCTGCGATCTGCCGCAAAAAGATTATCTGGTCTGGAAATGGCAACCGGAACAGGGGGCACAGAATCGACAAAACCAAATTCGCTTGGGTAGTAGTTTGCGTGTGCGCCCCGGAGAAGTGGCGGTATTTTTTTATTCCACCGGTGGCGGAACGTCTCCAGTAGATTATATTGAAGGGCCTGCCGACCTTATTTTAGAGACTAAAAACCTTCCCGTCCTCGCCAATATCATCGGCCTGGCTTACGGTGGAGATTCACCGTTTCAGGCTGAAATTTATTTCATAAACAAGGGTCAGGCACCGCAATTAAAATGGGGTGTTCCTTATTTTGACGCCTTTGACCCTCGTTTCCCGGACTTGCCGGTGCCAGTTTGTGCAAATGGAAACATTACATTCAGCATTGCTGACGTAAGACGCTTTGTGGAGATTCAGCGTCTTGAGAACTTCGACCCGGAAAGGTTGCGGGATCAAATCCTTCCGCAACTACGCACAGCCATCAAAAGCAACATAGTCAATTTAGCCACAGCCAGAGGCATTCCGTTGGTTCAGATTGGTGGCAGAGTAGAGGATTTGAGTGTCATTTTGCAGCCAACAGCTTCAAAAGTTATGGAGGGATTTGGTGTTGCGCTGAGGAATTTTGTCGTCGAGGGGGTTGAAGTCAACAAGGACAGCGAGGGTTTCGGTGATTTGATGAGAATCACCCGCAACCAAGTCGTCCAAAACATAGAAAAGCAAGGTGACATGGGACGGCTTAACATGGATGATAGTCAGCGAATCAATGCTGAACATGTTGAAGATAGCTTGGCTATTCAACGGGAACAACAGGAATTACGGCAAACGCTTATTACACAGACTGATTTTTTGCCAACTCATCAGGTCAATCTTCAAGCTGGCGTTGCTGGAAAAGCTGCAGAGAGTCTTGGCAAGATTGGCAGCGGTGGCGGTGGCGGTGGCGATGGTGGTGGTGGTGGCGGCGTTTTGGGAGGTATTGGTGCTGCCGCAATAACGCTTGGGATGGGGTTGCCGGTTGGCGCGGCTTTAGGTCAGCAAATCGTCACCGGCATTCAAAAAACCGGAGGTCCCGTTTTGGGCGGACCAACCGCAACTTGCACTCGTTGCAGCGCGCCATTGCAATCCGGAGCGAAATTCTGCGCCGGTTGTGGTGCCCCAGTTGTTCCGACACCTACGACTTCACCTACATCTGCTCCCGCTCCCTCGGCAAATCTGCAAATTCATGTTGCCCGTGGCAAACAACCTCAAGGGGTTTTTGCCCTAGATGAAGTGAATCGCAAAATCGGTTTGGGAGAGTTCCTTCGCACGGATTTAGCTTGGTATCTAGGGCAGGCTCAATGGCAACCGTTGCACGCAATTCCCGGCGTGACTTTTCCGCCAGAAATTCCCTCAGACACTCCCCCACCGCTTTAACACCATAACTTATGGCAACTAATCCTTCAGACAAACCACTGGAACAATTGCTTGCTTCCACGCAGCAAAACCTTGTCGGAACCGGTCTGGCAGGGGCCACCAAGCAAATGGTGGAAAGCTACCCAACTCCGGGCAGCATGGAATCCGCCGCGAAACTTTCCGGGCAGATTCAATGCGGCCAATGCCATGCGTTGAATGCCTTGACGGCAAATTTCTGCCGGAACTGCGGTTCTCAACTTGCCAAGATATTAGAATGTCCCAGTTGCAAAGCTTCTGTCCATGCAACCGATAAATTTTGCAGCCAGTGCGGCAAAGCATTAACTAAATAAATCCAGCCTTATGAATAAATGCCCCCATTGCGGTGCGGTCTTGAAAACCTTGACCCGAATTTGCGAAGCCTGCGGCAGCGAAATTAAGCCGGAGGCTTCAGCTTCATCTGAAAGTTCAACCGCGAAATTTGCCGGCCAGAGTGCAGCCGAACTCTCCACCCTAATAAATGAAAGTCTTTCATCTCTCAAATCACAGCCACCAACTTCAAAATTAAAAGCATTTGTCATCGGTCTCTTTGCAGTGCCAACCATCGGCCTAAGTTACCTGATAGTGAAAGTCTTGAATGTGTTTGGCCGCATTGGTCAGTCCCCGGAACGGGTCAAATTAGCTTTGGATCAAATTCTCCGGGCGGCAGAAACAAGTTTCAAGTCAGACCCTGAAATGAAGGCATTGATTGAAAAAGGCCGTTCTGAATCAAAAGCATATCTCCAGAGTCAGCATGAATCGCGAAAGAGCCTTTTTTTCGGCTTAGTTGCTTCAATAATTCTAAGTGCCGCGATATTTTTTATTCTTCAACACCAGGCCAAAGTGAAAATGCAAAATGCGGTTGCCCAAACCCAATTGCAAATTCAAAGAGCGTCCGGTTTACTGGCCCAAGCTTCGGCCACAAATTCAAATTCTCAATCGCCGGCCCAGCCCAACGCCTTGGTAGTTGCGTTTACTCGTGAACCAAAGGTTGGAATCCAACAGACAAAGATTTTGGAAGACCTTGTCTCCGCTCGAATCGCTAAATTAGGTTTTACGACGCTTACGCCTGATCTCGCAGCGAATTCAATTTCCAAGGCACTGAACCAGCCTGAAGCTGGGGTGACGCAGGAAAATAAAATCATGCTTGAACAATTTGCCGCTGCCCTACAGAAACCAGACAATGCAGACAAAGTCGAGAAATGCCTCGACGACCAGAGTTCCGTGATACGCCTCGCGCAAATCGTCAATGCTGATTTAATCATCATTGTCACTATTGACTCCTTTGACACCGAAACACGCATCTTCAAGGGCAACGAACTGTCACCGGTTGCAACCACAAATATTTTCGACAATCTGCTGGTCAGTTATCGTCTAGCGTTTGCCGCTACGGGCGCGGCAGCGGCTGGTGATTCCGTTAAAATCACTCGTGCTGCGCGTGATTCTGAAAGCATCACTCATGAAACAGACAACCTGCCCAATGATATGCTTAATGAAGCAGCGACGGAGATTGCAACAAAAATCACTAAGAACATCAGGGGGGGATTGGCAACGGCGTCTTCTGTTGGGCAGAACAATCCGGCCCCAGAAAAGGAAATCAAACGCCTTTGTATCGGCCCAATTATCGCTATCGAATCGGCGGCGCAAAAAGCTTCCAAAGCAGGGCACGCTGATGCCTTGCAACAAACCTTAGAAACGCTCGACACCACGCTGGCAGATCAAGCCAATGGTAGCGGCAAATTTGAAGTTGTTGCGCGAAAGGACGCCTTAAAATCCGTTCTCAATGAGCAAGATTTTGGGGCATCGGGTAATATAGACCCGGCGACCGCTGCGCAGATTTTCAAGCTGGCTGGAGCACAATATCTAGTCCTGACAACGGTGACGGATTTTGTGATGGGCAACGAAGACATCAAATTTGAAGGCATTGGAGTAGACGCCAATCGGGAAGCGGTGCGTATCAGTTGCAGTATTCAAATCTACGATACCACCACCGGCAAACTGATTGAGTCAGCCCGTTTTCGTGGTCAAGATGCGAATGTCAGTCGTGAGGGCAGCGCGACTGCTGATGGGGCCACGTTGACAAAAATCACTGACCGGCTTGCGGCTGACATTTTGAACCGAATTGTAGACGTCATCTATCCTGCCAAAGTGGTTGCAAAATTGGGAACACAAATAACAATTAACCGTGGTGAAGGTGCCGGAACGGCAGTTGGGCAGACATGGACTGTATTTGCCCTTGGTGAGGAAATTACCGATCCTGACACTGGCGAAAAACTTGGCCGAAACGAGGCTGAAATCGGCAAAATAAAAATTACCAGCGTGACACCCAAGTTAAGCTATGGAGAAACCGTCGAAGATACCGGGATTGCGGTTGGTAACATTGTCAGGCCGCAACAAGCTTCAGAACAACCTGAAACCCCATCGCCAACCAACTCCCCGGCGACCGAACAAAAACCAAACGACATCACCGACAAGGTCAAGGGTGATTTGTGATTTGACGGCTCGAATCCGTGATGCCGGAGTTTTTTAGTGGGTTTGACGTGAGCCGCCGCCATGCCGACGAAACTTGCAGCCAGTTCAAACGGATAGATTTTGGAGGGAAAAACGAAGCGTGGATTTTCTATTAGTGAAATTTTGCTTCAAGCACAACACCCATCGTAATGCCAATCACCATGCCGACGGCGATTAGTCCGAGCCAGGCCAGCCAGTCCCGTCTTAATTGCACCCCATTGATCCGGCCATCCAAGTCCTCGCAGGTTTTACGAAACATTTCTCCGCCAGCTTTCAAGTCGGTTTTGATGTGATTATATGAGGAAATCCCGTTGTCCAAATGTTTTCTAATATCTTGGGTGAAGTCTCCGATGGATTTCAACTGGCTGCGAAATGAACCGGAAGCCTGATTCAACGCCTCAGTGTGCGCTTTGACGACGTTTTTCAATTCATCGGCCTGGTCTTCACCGACGGCAGAAAGATTTTTTACCAGCTCGGCGGTTTGCCGACGATATTCTGCCAGATGCAATTCAATCAATTTTCTGGACTCATTGACCGCCTGCGGCACCAGTGACACCGCGCGCCATTGCACGCGCGTCAGCAACGCAAATTGCACCGGAAAACCGTTCTCGTCCCCGTTACTCCATTCGGCCATCATCTTCCGAAATACCTTGGCTTCATCGGCGGACAGGTCTTTGCATAACAAATCGAAACAGGTGTCGTCCATACGTCATTCTCCAAAATTCAATTGCGGCTGCGGTTCGGCCTTCGTTTTCTCCTTCGTCGCGGCAGGTTTTTCCTTCGGAACAAACTCGGTCGGCAACAGCAAATCCGCAATTGCGTCATATTGGCGGAACAATCTTTGCATCGCCCATTGGATTTCACCGGCCAGCAGCCGTTCCAAATGACCGGCCTCGACATGCGATAATTCGGCGAAGCTCAAGCCGCGTTTGGCGATTGCCTCCGCTTTTTCAATCGCCAGCAGCGTGGTCGGCGTGACGGCTGGCAGTGTCACGGACTTCGCGCCGAACTCCATCAACTGCTTTTCCAGTTGCGAGCCTTTGAACAAATCGCCGCGTGCCTTGGCGGGATTGTGGACGATGACATAATCCACGCGGTCGCCCGCGTAAAAAAATAATCTGCCCGCGTTGGTCATGCTTTCCGTGTCGTCGGTCGGGAACAGGAAAAATGTCAGCCGGACGCCCTGTTCGGCACACACGTCCAGCACCTGCAATTCCTCCAGTGCGCCCAAGATCAGCGCGTCGGCCTGGGCGCGGGTGTCAATGACGTGAACCGGGGCGGAATCTTTCAGCACGCGCCGGAACAAACTTAACAAAGACGTTTTGCTCTCCTGCTCGTTGCCAAGCTGATACGAACGGACTGCTTCACGATGCCGATGGGCAAAAGTGTGATGCCGGTCGTCGAGGTCGGAGCCATTCCACGACACGCCGAGCTTGTCGAGCCAGGCGGTGCGGAATTCGGCTTCAAAACTTTTGCCGAGATTGCCTTTGGATTGGGGATTGAGATGGATGCGTCGAGTTGTGTTCATATATTTGTTGGATCGTTTAGTTTCATGTCTTCGGGATTTGGCCGGCGAACCTCACGCGGTTGCGGGGTCGCGGCCAAAATTGGTTTTCGTGCCAGTGCCGGGGCGATGCCGGTTGGGGTGGTGGTCGCTTTCGACACAGATGACGTTTCTTCCCAATGCGTTTGCGCCCGGCGTTGAAGGTGACGCCGATAAAATTGATGAACGCCTTGCGCAGTGATGACGCAGCCTTTTTCACTGAAAAGCATGGCGGCAATTTCCTGCCATGTCCTGCGCCGCTGGCGTTGGTCACGGATGAAATCCACGAATGGTTCAAGCCGGCTGTGAAAAGCCCGACCGCCGCCGCAGCGTTTGCGCTTCGCCGGTCCACCGTCGCTGATGATGTCCGGATTCATCAACGCAAAGTTTAGGGCGTTTCGCACCAAAGCGGTTAGCGCATACTCGGCGGATTAAATGGCAAAGGTGGATGATTAGGCCGGATAGCGCCGGTGCCGAAGAGTTCGGGCGTTGAATTCCGTTGACGCGACGTGTTGAATCGCGTTGAGCGGCGTTGACGACGGGTGTTGAAAGGCGTTTAGCGGCGTTGACAACATCAACGCACATCAACGGAATTCAATGTCAGTTTTTTCTGGTGCCGAATTCCGAAGCGAATGCTTCGGGGATGGTGTCTAACCAAATTAACGGCTTTCCAATTCCAGAAAGCCGCCACAAATCACGTTCGATTGAACGTATTAAAATTGGAGCATTGATGTGAAAATGACGAAGCACTGAACGGGCGATCTGAAACCGGCAGCGAAACGGAGCAGGTCGGGAGTGGCATGAACGGACGACGGCGGAGTTGAGCGCGGTTTTAGAACGACCGATGAGTGCGTGACCGTCAGGTTTCATTTGAGGCGATTTGTCTGGCCGGTTTCCGAGTGCCCGCAGGAAAGCCGGCCAGTCAAAGCGCCAGAATGATGGCAAAATTTATCGGCTTGGACGACATTTGTCCTATCAATGTGTTAGAATACGCCTATGTCAAACATGAAAAAGCATAATCTGGTATGACACTTCCTTACGAATTGAATCAACTCCTTGATGAAAGAAATCGAACCCTTTACGAACAAGTTGCAGGACAGTTAACCGTGCGATTGGAACCCTCCGATGATTCGGGGTGGGGATGTAAGGTGAAAGACCATGACGGCATAGTCTATTGCAGCAAATCTGGTTTCCCCATCGCCTGTTTCACGCATGAATTGCTCCATCTGAAATTTGAGTCAAACGGGATGGGCCAACCCTCCCACAAAACAGACCATTCAGAATTTCCAACAGATGCAATAGGGTTTTTCCACAATCAATTGGTGCATCACAAAATTTATCCGTCCTTCATTTCTCTTGGGTTCAAACCGCAGGAGTTTTTGAACGATGACGACGCTAAAGGAATGACTCAAATTTTGAAACGTGATTTGAGCACGTTTGAATCCCTTTACAAAAAAGGCAAAAAACCGCTAACCGGGTTAATGATAGCCATGCCTTTCTTTTCGATCAACAGCCCTCACGATCAGAGCGATACGATTAAAAAATTTGGGCAACGACTGAAGGTGATTGCCAACCCCAATGATCTCTCCGATTTTGAAAAAATTTTGCGGGATTGGAAACAAAATGAAAACCCGAACTGCTCAAGGCCGTTAGCGTGTATTTTCAAGGTGGCTGGCTTCCCTCGTGTCGGCTTCTCCTTAACGGGCACAGATTACGACATCATTTACGCAGGCAACGTTACGATTTGAGCGGTCGGGAGTTGTCGGTTGTGACTATGCGCACTGAACGGGCATTTCTGAAATCGGAGCGGCGGAACATCTTTGTGGAGTCGCGGCATTTTAGAAATGCCCGTTGAGTGCGCCGCCGGATAGGTTTGGTTGGATGCGGCGATTTGTCTGGCCGGTTGCTGAATACCTGGAAGCAAGCCGGCCAGTCAAAGCGCCGTGCTGAATCCATCATTGGAAGTTTGGGGCACATGGCCCGGCAGCTTAACAGAGCCGTCGTCTTTGCGGTCGGGTCAACGTGCCCAGCCATTCTTGCGGGGTGTATATGTCAATCCCGAATGGTTTTTGCACCGCCGTCAAATCCTTGTCGCGGGCAATGATCATGTGGCATCCGGCGGTCACTGCCGCCTCAATGAATTTTTCATCCTTGAAATCATGGCACACCCTTTTTCCAATCGGTTCCCACTCAACCCACAAGGCCGACGTTCGCAAGGCATCCACCCACAGCCCGGTATCCGTTGTGAACTGTTGCTCCTGCTTCACCTGTTCCAGCCCCGCCTCGTATTCGGCGAGCATGTCTTCGGTCATCACCGGCGTCACCATGCCGCGCAGCCAGGCTTTAAGACACAGGTGCGGCTCGTGACGCCAGAAGACGCCCGCCACGAAAACACCGGGGTCAATGACGGTCAGATTCATCACGCACTTGGGCGCAACGCCTGATTGACAATGGCTGCCGCCTGACGAGGGGAATGTCTGCTGGCGGGTGTTTGTTCTAAAAGTCTTGCGATGACCTCTTTTCCGGGAGCCTTTACCGGACGAATCAACAGGCCATCCTTGCCCATGTCGAACACGTTCAACGGGCCGCCGTTTTCCAATCCTTCACGGCGGCACCACCACAGCGGGAAAACTGTCTGGCGTTTCGTGGTCAAGGTCATCGTCATGGTCATTATCTTCATGGTAAGGATTTATTACCTGAAAACACGATTTGTCAATGGTTTTGCAATGGTTTTGATGATGCAATTTTGTTCACCCATTGAACAAAGCAGTCAAAAATATATGTCAGACTCGCCAATGGACATGAAAGAAAAGAGTCCATACACGGCAACATTCAAGGCGAATGGCGGTTTTAGCGGGAGTCCATTGCAAAATGATTATTTTGTGGTCAGCGGCAGGTTGGCGGCAAAAGCGGATTTCCGACAATGTGAAATTCGCGGGCAAAAGTTTTGTCGTCGGGGCTGGCTTCCGCCGGCCAGCTTCACATTGGCGGTGTGGTCGAACCGGCTGCCGGGAGAATTTTACGGGACGCATCAAGCAACCTTTCTTGACCGCGCCGTTTTCCAATCGTTTTCGGAACCATCATTCGGTTGGGGAAATGCTTTGGCATTTCGAGGCCAAGGTCATCCTCATAATTTAGTCATTGTAAGGATTTATTACCTAGAAAAGCGATTTATCGAGGGTTTTGCAATGATTTTAGCCATGCAATTTTGTGACGTTGCTACACAAAGAATGCAGAATTTTCTGTCAGACTCGTCAACTGACATGAAGCAAAAGAGTCAATACACGGCAGAAACAAGGCGAATGGCGCTTTGGAAAAAATGAACCTTCCATGTTCACCGCCATAGCGCATAAAAATCTGGCGGATGCCGAAAAGTATTTCGACGAGCATCTGGCGCAGAATGATTACTACGCCGCCGGTGAAATCCGCCCCGGCCAGTGGATCGGCGCGGGTGCGGAACATTTGGAATTAAATGAGGTTGTCACACGCGAACAATTCCATGCGCTCTGTGAAAATCAAAATCCAAACGATGGCGAACGGCTGACGCAACGGAGCCAAAAGGAAGGCCAGCGCCGGGTGTTTTATGACTTCACCTGTTCCGCGCCGAAATCGGTTTCCGTGCTGGCGGTCACGCTGGATGACCAGCGATTGATTGAAGCGCATGAGGAAGCGGCAAGACTCGCGTTCCGTGAACTCGAAACCTTCGCCGCGACTCGTATCCGCAAGAAGGGCGTTGAAAACCGTGACCGCGTGACCGGCAATCTGGTGGCGGCGTCATTCGTGCATGACAGTTCCCGCGCGCTCGATCCGCAGTTGCATACGCATTTCACGGTGTTCAACGCGACATTCGACGAACGGGAACGTTGCTGGAAAGCCCTGCAAGCACGGGGAATGTATGACGCGATTCGTTACGGCACGGCAGTTTATCGGAATGAATTGGCCAAACGGGTGCAACAAATCGGTTATCGCATCCAGCCGGCCAAACACGGCTTTGCCATCGAGGGTGTGAATGATGGGGTGCTGAAACAATTTTCCAAACGCGCGCAACAGCGCGACGCGGTGGTGAAGGAAATGGAAGAAAAACTGGGACGCAAACTTTCCAACAATGAAATCTCCCATGCGGTGCATCAGAGCCGGGCAAAAAAAGTAAAAGGTATTTCAACGGCGGAAGTCCGCGAACGGCAGTTGTCACAGTTATCGGATGATGAACGGCAGTCGCTGCAAACGCTCCGGGCGTCGGCTCGCTCGACACGCCAGCCACAAATTGCGCTGGTGGAAAACCAAGCTTTGAACCATGCCGTCGCCCATGTCTTCGAGCGCAAATCAGTAGTGCCGGAACATGAACTGTTGAACGTGGCGCTGTCGCATCACCTGGGTGATGTGGATTTGAACCATTTGAAAACGGCGGTGAAACATTGGGCCGGTTTGGTGAAAACGGAGCGCGGGTTTTCTACCAAGGAAATTGTAGCGACGGAATTGGATTTAATCCAGACGGTCAACACGGGCTGCGATTCGGTCGCGCCGTTGCACCCCGGTTACCGGCCTGCCGACTGGCTCGGCGAAGATCAACGCCGCGCGATTTATCATGTGCTTCGCACCAGTGACCGGATTACGGGACTCAAAGGATTGGCGGGCAGCGGCAAAACCACGGCGTTGCGTGAACTGGTTGCCGCCTGCAAAGAGGCGAAGATTGAACCACTGTTCTGCGCGCCAACGGCGGCGGCAACGGATGTTTTACGAAAAGAGGGATTCGAGGCTGTGACACTGCAAAGCCTGCTGCTGTCTAAACAAACCTTGTCCAAGGATAAGCTGGTCGTGCTGGATGAAGCCGGGGCGGTAGGGATGGGTGACATGAAACGGTTGTTTGATTGGGCACGCGATGCGCGAATCATTTTGTCCGGCGACACCGGGCAGCACGCTTCGGTGGCGCGTGGCGATGCGCTGCGGATTTTGGAGCAGCATTCCGATTTCAAGTCCGGCCAATTGACGGCCATCCGGCGGCAACGCAAGGCCGAATATCGGAAGGCCGTGGAACTGGCCGCGCAAAAGAACACCAACGAGGCATTCACGCAACTGGAACGCATGGGCGCGGTTGCCGAATTTTCGGACGGCACACTTCACGACTCTGCGGCGAAGTCATATCTGAAAGCACTGGCGGAAAATAAATCCGTGCTGCTGGTCGCGCCCACATGGGCGGAAATTGAAATGGTGACGGAAAAAATCCGGGCGGAATTAAAATCATCTGGCCGTCTGGCTTTGGAAGAAAAGGAGTTTCAAGTTTTCGATTCGTTGTCATGGACGGAAGCGCAAAAGCGGGATGCGCGGCAATACCGTCCCGGCATGGCCATCCATTTTCATCGTCGAGGACATGGTTTTGAAAAAAGCGAAATGGTTGCGGTGGTCGCGGTCGAAAATGACATGCTTAAAGTTAAACGTGCCGATGCTTCCGAAGTGCTTCTCCCATTGGGTCAAGGCTCCGCCTTGTCCGCCTTGTGCAATGTAGGTGAAAAACGGAAACTGAAAGTGGCTGCCGGTGACAAGCTGTTGTTGCAAGCGAATGCGGTGGCCGTGCGCAAGCACTTCGTGAACGGTGAACTGGTCGAGGTCAAAGCCATTCAAGGCGATTCCATTTTGCTGGCCGATGGCCGGTTGATTCCTGCCGATTATCGCACCTTCACCCACGGCTACGCTGTCACGTCGCACGCCGCCCAGGGCAAGACTGCGGATGAAGTGCTGGTCGTTGCCTCGTCGCGTTCGCTGCCCGCCATCAATCAGGAACAATTTTATGTCAGCATCTCGCGAGGGCGAGAGCGTTGCCAGATTTTCACCGATGACAGTGACTTGCTTCGTTCGCACGTCACCCATTCCAGCGCACGGCTGGCGGCGGTTGAGGCCATGCCACAACGTGACTTCCTCCAAACCATTTTGCAGCGCGGCAATCGTTTTCTGAAACGGTTCCGCCAACGCATTGCACAATCACATTCAATCGAAACCACCGAGAGGAGCAGCCATGAAATCAAGCCAACCGAACAGCAACGAACAGCCGCCCGCCATATCAGCGTCTAACCCGCGCGACAATCCCTGCCTCGGCAGTGATTCCACCATCGCCGCGCTAGATGCGTTTGCCGACGACGGCATCAGCTATCTGCTGCCTTATGCGCAGTTTTTATATGCGGAAAAAATTTCAAACCCGGCATTGGAAAATGAGCTGGATGCGCCGCCGGAAAAAATGTTGATCCGCTTTGCATCCGCCAATGTGGTCGTCCTGGGCAGCGGCCTCAAACGGCTGGAAGCCGAGATTCAGAAATATGAATTGAAGTTTGTGAAGTCGGTGGATCGCCGTTTGGCCGCCACATTGAAAACCCACATTGCCGCCGTCACCGTCACTTTAACCAAGGAAAACGTATGAATCCCGAACGCAAAGAAATTCTTAATCTGATCTCACTGCCCGGACGCATGAACGCCGCCGAAGCCGCTTGGCGGCTCGGTTTTGAACCAGACCACATTCCCATTCTGGTCACTGCCGGCCAGCTCAAGCCGCTGGGCAATCCACCGCCAGGAGCCGTGAAGTTTTTTCTGACGGTCGAGATTGAGCAAAAGAAAGGTGACGCCAGATGGATGAACAAGGCAACCGAACTCATCCGGTTAAAGGTCAAGGACAAGAACGAGCGCGCGGCGAAAAGCCGGACGCTCAAAGGTTCCGTATCCACAACCAACGGCAACGCAACCAACGGAAACAATTCCCGTGACCGTCATTCCTAAATCAGTGGCGTGCCTCGCGCAATCTGCATCGCCAGTGGTCATTCCCAATCATCATCGTAATCGCAATACGCCGAATGGTGCGGCGGCGGAAACGGGTTGAACGTGTCCGGGGGCGGTGGGGGCGGTCCCGGCAGATGGATGAACAGGCCGGGCCGGACATGAAGCGCGGATTTCCCACCTTTACGTCGCAATGCACCACTCAATACCCACGCCAGTAAAGCCAGCAAGAGATAGATGACCCCAATAAAAAAGCCGAGGGCGTGTTCGTGGATAAAGCCATCAAGGTGTTTCAATCCCGACGCTTCCAGTTCCAGTGCTTTAATTTGCCAAGGTTGCATGATGTCCTCCTTATGCGGCAACGGCTTTCGCCGCTGGTTCGGGGTTCCGGTTTCCAATGATGGTCTTCTGTTGCCGCTCGTATTCGCTCAGCGACGGCATTTCCACCGGCGCTTTGCGCGAATACGCCCGCGCCATCGCCCGGCTGTTGTGGCCAAGATTCACCTGCGCATAGCGTTCGGGATAGCCCGCCGTCTTTGCACGTTCCGCCCAAGCGTAGCGGTAGCTGTGCAGCGAGACGCCTTTGATGCCAAGTCCAGTGCAGCGTTGTTTGAACTCCGTGGCCCGGTCGCCCGAACGGACGCTTCGCAGATACGGAAACAGCGGGCCGGTTCCCGGCAGGTCGCGCAAGACCTCCTCCATATCTTCATCCATGCGCATGATGGCAATCGAGCCGGTCTTCCGGCGCGCATAGCTAATGACGTGGTGTTCCCAATCAACGTCCTCGGCGTTCAAGCCGGCCAGATCGGATTGCGATGCGCCCAAGTGCCAGGCCAGTTTGTAGAACGCCTTGCGTTCGGGATTTTGCTCGCGCGCGACGATGGCCAGATGTTCGGCCAGCGTAATACCGCGCTTCTCTTTGAACTCGACGGCGGGCCACTGGCGTTTCGGCACGAGCGGCCACGGCAGCCAGTTCATGTCCACGCAGAAGTTGTGAAGCCGGCGGAGATAAACATTCGTCGAGACGGTTCCCATTTGCAGGACTTTCAAAATGGTTTCGGCTTTCGTTTCGATGATGACCTGCGGCAGCAACATTGCGAACGCCTTGTCCTTCGCGGCGGTTTTCCAGCGGTGCTGGTTCGCCCCCTGTTTGGTGCCAATCAACGATTCAATGGCATTCCGCCATGTCCGGGTGGTGATGCCGTTGTCGCTGCCCGCCAGATACGCCTTGGCAATCTGGAGATTCAGCACCGGCTGGCGCTCGGAGTTGTTCCGGGCTTCGATGATCTGTTTGGCATCGTCGGCGTTGGTGGTGCCGAGACTGGTGCGTTTACCAGTCGTGGTGTCCACACAGTAGTAGGCTCCGCCACGAATTCCACGGCAGATGAGACGGTAACGTGTTTTCATAGTTTTCACGCAACCGCGAGAATAACTCAGGCCGAATCCGAACAGGTAGCAGATAGGCGGCGGATAATGCCGGACTATTCTGGTTTCCTACGGATTGGAAAATTGGTGTCCGTTTTAGTGTCCGTTGCGGACCACTCTGCTCCAAAGTCATTGCTGCACACGCAGTTAGGCTTGGAGGCGGAGGTCGGAATCGGACATAAATTCCCACTACCTATTGTAGAAATACCATATTTTCTTGTGGTTCTCAAGCGTAACTAGGAGTAACTAGGGTGAACTTTGGGTAACCATCACTGGCAATTTCACTGGCAATACCGCCTCAAAGTCGCCTCAAAAATCCGACGTGCTTGATTCGACGACGTGATCATCATTTCCCCTTTTTCTGTTTCTTATTTGCCAATATTGCACAATACAATCTGAAGCCTGCGCCAGCCATTTTTCGTCTTTCCGATGGGCTTCGATCGTCACCGCAGCAAAATACTTTATACCGGTGACGGGTGGATGTCCGTCGGCCTCCTCGATGGCAAGCGCTCTGTCAAGAGTGCGATGCCTGTTTGGAACCGAGGCTATAATCGCCTTGTCATCTGCTTGGTTTAGGAGCTATTGTTCAAGCATGGCTTTAACTATGCGCCATAAACTAAACAAAAGTCTGCAATCGGCTTTCCCGCGCGGAACGCCTTTTGACCATCAGGAACTGACGAAACTGGGTGTTTCGTCGGCGCTGGCGCATCATTATCTGAAGTCGGGATGGCTGGCGCGGCTGGGACGCGGGGTGTTCATGTTTCCTAACGACACCCTGCGCCGGGACGATTGTTTGAAATTCCTGTCACGCCGGGTGAAAGGTTTTCACGTAGGCGGCAAAACGGCTTTGGCCTGGCGTGGCGTCCGCCACAACCTGCCGGCGCGCGAACCGCTCTCCTTGTGGGGTGAAGGAAAGACCCGATTCCCGGAATGGTTTCAGAAATTGTTTCCGGCGCGTTACACGACGCGCAACCCGTTTTCCTCCAAACTGCCGAAAAACTTCGGCTTGCAGCCGCTGCCGGAAACACCTGACGGTGTTCTCGTCTCCGTGCCGGAAAGGGCATTGCTGGAAATGTTGAGTGAAGTGGGGGTTTATCAGGGAATCGAGGAGGCCCGCAATATCATGGAGGGAGCCAGGTCACTGCGACCGGAGGTGTTGACTACGCTGGTCAAGAACTGCCGGCGCGTCAAAGTCGTGCGACTCTGTGTGAGCTGGGCCGAGGAATTGAACTTGCCCTGGGCAGCCGCAGCGAAAAAGGCAGCGGGAAAATCGCTGGGCAGTGGTCGCTGGACCACCCGGCTAAAAGATGGAACGCTGCTCGTGCTAAAACCATAATGGATAAATCCTACATCGAAATCGTCCGGCTCTTGCTCGAAAGCGCGCCGGCAATTTTTGAGACGCCGCATTTCGCCATGAAGGGCGGCACGGCAATCAACCTGTTCATTGAAGACATGCCGCGGTTGTCGGTGGACATTGACGTGGTTTATACCGATCACCAAGCAACCCGTGACGTGGCGTTGAAATCCATTTCAAGCAGATTGAACGCCGTGCGGAAGCGACTCACCAAAATTGGTCTGGAGGCGGAAGTGTCCGCCACCAAGGATGGCGACGAAATCAAATTGTTCCTCCGGCGCGGACGCAATCAGGTGAAGGTTGAAGTGAATCACGTTTTTCGTGGAACCGTTCTGCCGGTGGAAACCCGGCGGCTTGGTGATGCTGCGCGAAAACTTTTTACCACCGAGTTGTCCGTGCCGGTTCTGGCCGCGCCGGAACTTTACGGCAGCAAACTTGTCGCTGCAATGGATCGCCAGCATCCGCGTGACCTATTCGATGTTCACGGTCTTTTCGAGCGGGGTGGACTCACATCGGAGATAGTCGAGTGTTTTGTCTGTTATCTCGCCGGTCACAATCGCCCCGTGCATGAAGTTTTGTTTTCGCGTGATGTGGATATGTCGTTGGCTTTTGAAAATGAGTTTGCAGGCATGGCGCGGAATCCGGTCACGCTGGCAGAGTTGCAGCGCATCCGCCGCAAACTAAAATCGGAACTGCCCGCCGCACTAACGCCGAACCAGCACCGGTTCTTGCTTGGCCTGGTTTCGGACGATCCCGACTGGAAGTTGATGAAATGTCGCCACCTATCGCAGTTGCCAGCCATAAAATGGAAACTTCAAAACCTTGCCAAACTCAAGAAATCCAATCCGGGCAAGTTTGCTCAACAAGCGGAGGAACTTCGTGCCAGGCTTGCCAAGTTATCGGCTTGATTTTGCTGCTTTTCTAGTCAATGAACGCGAATAATAGTTCAACGTCAGCGGCAATGCCGCAGGTGGAAATTTACACGGATGGCGGATGCGAGCCCAATCCTGGTCCTGGCGGTTATGGTATAACAGAATAATTCCCGGCATTGTTGCTTGAGACATTATTTATATTCAATGAGGGTAGATATGAAGGTTCGGTTCGCTCCCGGATTCAACACAGGGAATGTGAATTCCTTTTCCGTCGCGTCGGTCTTTGTGTTGATCAGCATCAGCTTCGCCGGATTGCCGTTTTGCATCACGAGAACGTGATCCAGTCCGATGGGCTGGACGGAATGAATCTCCGTGCCCGTCGGCGCGTCCATGTTCCAGATGATTTTCTTTTCTGGTGTGATTTCGCTCGCGCCGATCTTGCGGCAGAAAACGATGTCGCCGTTGGAAAGCATGGTGGCATCGCCCAGTTCTTCCAGCGTGCCGTTGGCATCTTCGGTCGGAATAGAGTATGTCCATACCACTTTGCCGTCGCGAACTACAAACATGGTCTGGTTTGTTTTGCGATGATCCCATTCGCCGGTGTAAAGGAAAGGGTGCTGGGCCAACCCATTACCCGGTAGCACCGTCGGCGAATATAGCGGATGAATCGTCGCCACTGGCGCGTTCGTGGGCGCAACACCACTTGTGACCGCCGCAAATATGATGCCACTGGCGAAAATTAAAAGGAGAACTGACAATTTTTTTCATACAATCAGATGAAAACGGCATGGCAATTTCAGGGCAGACTTCATTTTGATTTGGCGGGCTTGGGTTTCAACTTAATTTGCAGTGGAAATCCGTACCAACACCACGCCATGCGGCGCGACGGTTGCCTCGAACTTATCGGTGAACACGCCGAGGTCTTTTTGCCGCCAGAGATCGCGCACGCGTTGCTTGCCGGTGAGTTTCAAATCCGACCATTTGGCTGTGACTGTCCCATTGGTTACGCTCGTGTTGAACAGACCGACGGCCAGCGAACCGTCATCAAGCGGCTTGGCATAAATTTTCAGATCACCTTCGCCGCCAACTTGCACGGCCTGTTTTCCCAGACTGTCCTGATCTATGTCCAAAACCTCGTCGTTGGAAATGAGACTGTAAGTGAAGGCGTCCAGTTTCCGTAAATCGCAACCCAGAAGCAAAGGCGCCGAAAGCAAGCACCACGTGCTGATTTGGGTGTATTGCTCATCCACCGTCAGATGTGTCAGATGCGGATGTCCCCAGCCGATGACACCAATGACCAGCATGTCGGGGTCGTTAAAGTGGCCGGGCCGGGCGTAAGGCGCCCAAGCATCCTCGCCGAAGGCGCTGTTAGTGACGTTGCTCCATTTGTCATGCACATCATCCGTGACGCGCCAGGAATTAGCATATGGTGAGACCTCGCCAATTTCCTTCAGAAGCGTGTAGGTGCCGTTATTGGACAGGCTGAAGATCAAGTCCCGGTGTGTCGCGCGCAAGGTGTCGGACATTTCCTTGGTGGCATCCGCGTGGACCGGAGCCCAGTCGTATTTAAGGTAATCGAACCCCCACGCGGCAAACTGCCGGGCATCCTTCTTCGCAAAATGATATTTTCCGATGGCGAAGGGAAACTTCTGGCTGTGGTCATGATTGTTGGTTCTGGCATAATCACGGCTCCATGTCCCGTCAGGATTGTCGGATGAACCGCCGATATGCCTGTCATAAGTCGTCACCCACGGCGAAGAATAAATACCGGCCTTGAGACCGAGACTGTGGATTTCCTTCACCATTGCAGCAATGTCGGGGAAATCCTTGGGGTCCGGCTGGATGGCATTGAATTTGCCACCGCGCAATCCCTGCCAGCCATCATCCGTGTTGCAATAAATCCAGCCATGCTCCGCCAGTCCCGAATCAACCATCGCATGGGCCTGCGCCAAAATCGTCTTTTGATCAATGTGCGCGCCCGTAAGGTTGTAATTGTTCCAGCCCATTGCAGGGGTCAAGCCAATCTGGTCGCCAACGACAATTTTGAAAGGTCGTTCCGTCTCGCCGAGAGAATTGCTGGCATGAAGCACAACTTGATGTACACCCTTCTTTCGCAATACCCCGGTGATCCGGCCCGTGTCCGCATCAAGTTGCAAGCCGCGTGGCAAACCATCGGCCGAAAATTGCATCGGACGATCCCCGGTGGCTGGAATGGAATACAGAAATGGCGAACCAGGCCGCACGCCGAAAATTTTCGGGCCGTTGATGCGCGGCGTGGCAGCGACCGGCGGTGTCAGGATGACCGCCGCATTCGAAACAGAGTTGGTTGTCGTGATGAAGTTGGTGTTGGCGCAAAAGCCATTCAGCATGGATGACGCCCAAAAAGCTAAAATGAATTTCAAGGTTTTCATGATGGGATGTTCGTGGCTTAGTTACCTTATCCAACCGGGAGGCCGGCTGCGCAGAGGGTCGCCTTCCGGCAATTGATAGGGTTCTAGAATTGTCGTGAATTTCTGCAACAGGGCGTGCAAGGCGGGCATATCCGGCTGTCCTTTGCGCAACAAATCCACTTGTCGCGTCGGCAGGTCGTGCATGGCGATGAGTTGCGCCGCTTCCAGGAGATTTGCCGAACGTTCGGCTAAGTCCAGGCCCAGCAGCCAGTCGGCGTTGGTGTCGGCGAGCCATTGCTTGTTCGCGGTCACGGCAGCGGTGACGCGACCTTCGCGGTCGGGAACTTCCGGAACGACATCCGGCCCGCGATTTCGGAAAAATCCCATGAGCGCGGCGACTATCGAAGGATCACGTACCTTGCCGTCCGCGTATAAAACTCCGTGAACCGTTCCCCACTGTTCCGTGATCATGAGTTCCCAGATATACCAGCCCATACCCGACTTTTCGTATTCCTCGAGCGTCACATCGTAGGGATTGGAGCGGGCGATGCAGCCGATTTCCGTGTTCATCACTTGCTTGCCCTGGCTGGCGGCATATTGTCTGGCGCGTTCAATGTGTTCGTCTATCTGGTGGCGTGTCGAACTATAATCGTGGAAGCAAAGCACGTCCACCAGATCGCCGCCGGTTGCCTCCATTTCGCCCTCGGTCGTGGAACCGATGGTGATGGGAGTGACCTTGTCCAGTTCGCGAAAGACGCCCGCCATGTGCCGCGCGAACTGGATGCGCGGAAATCCCGGCTCATTGTGAACATCCCAAAACGCGAGGCCGGGTTCCTTGCCGTTCCCGATGGTGTTGACCAAATCCGCCGCATACTCTCTGGCGAGCGGCCAATCAGCCTGATTGGTTGACCATTCCCTGGGATATGGGACCACGACCATGACTCCGATACCGCGTTCATGGCAAACGTGGATGAAGTCCACGAGATTCGAGCGAAACGCTGGCTTGTTTGTCATGTAGGCGGTGTAGCCGAGAAAAACACGAACCTGATTTAGATTGAGCCGTTTCGCGTAATCCATGTCGCGGGCCGTTTCCGCCGAACTGTATTGGAGCCACATCTCATTGTGGCCGATGGTAGGTGCGGATTCATAATTAAAGCCACGAATTTTGGAAACATCGGGAATGTTCCGCTGCGCGTCTTGGGCGGAGCAAAAAAAGTTCAGCGAGTTCGACGCGACAAGGATTAAAAATAATTGCAATGTTTTCATGATTCAATTCTTTCAATGTTCCGCTTCTCCGGGGATTTCCGGGATTCCAGGGTCATCCAGAATTTGCACAGCGGTGGCATCGCCAAGCGTTTGCCAGTCTTGCAGCACCCAGACGACTTTCTTGTCCGGCGTGACTTCGACGAGTTGCGGGCTTTTGCCGCCGCCGCCGCGTGAACAGAAGATGATGTTGCCATTGGCGAGGCGCGTGCAGCTCTGCGGCGCCTGACTGAAACGATACGCTTCAGGCAGATTGGTGTTGTCGAATTGCCAGATCGTCTCGCCTTTTTGATTTACTTCGCGAGTGAGGTTGTCGTGTTCGTCGGTAATGAGTGTGTGGCCATTCTTCAGGCGGAGCGCGGCCCATGGCGAGCGGATGGGGTAGCTCCAGATCTGGTTGAAATTTCTGTCGAACTCCACAACTTTGTCCTGGCTCAGATAGGAAACGAGATACGTGCCTTGCGCGGTGTAACGCACGCGGCGAAACTGGCCATGGATGCTTCTGGAATTGGTTGAGAGCGGGTAGGGCAGCTCGTGATTAATTTCCACAGCGCCAGTCCCGGTATTAACGACCAGCAACCGGGGCGGCAGGCCGTTGAGGACAAACATCACCTTGTCCAGCCCAATGGGCTGGCAGGTATGGACTTCGGTGTGGTTGGTGCCGGTGCTGTTGTCGCAATCGTAGCGCCAGACGACCTTTTTGTCGGGCGTGATTTCGGCGACGTATTGCATGCGGGTGAAGAGGATGTTGCCATTGGAGAGCATCCAGACGTCGTCGTATTCATAGCCCTTGCCAGTTTGATAGGTCCAGATCACCCTGCCGTCCTTGATGAGAAACATCTTGGTATAGTTCTCCCCGACATAGAGCATCGGATGCCGCGCGAGGCCGCGACCGGGCAGATTGGCGGGTGCGGGGGCGTTCGTCCATTTGCCCGCGGGCGATTCGATTTCGGCCGGACCCATTGCTGGAACATCGGTGGCGGTAAAACGTGCGAGCTGAGCCATGCATGGTGTTGCAATCGAAGTGCCGGTGTCGGCTCCCAGTATATGAAAGCCAGTCAAAACAATTGCCGTGCAGATAGCTCTAAGTCGAGTGGACACAATTCCCAACAAAAAGGCATGGAGAGCGAGGATCGGAGTCGAACAAGGTCTTCACCGATGACCAGCCTCATACCCTGATTTTCAGGGTAATTTGATTATTCTAATGCTTATTTTTCAAGGGTTCAAGCGCCTTTTCTTGCTATCCGTCTGCCGTACACCGCAACACAACACTTGGATGTCGCTAGTTTAATGGTTCTGGAGCAAATTGTAGTGTCGTTATTAATTACGACACTCCTGGGCAATCTGTTCGTTGGACGCCCTCGTGATTTTGGATAAAATGCGAAGTGTGAACAAAAAGTTGATGCCTTCTTGTCTTCATGCGCAAAATTGACTTGAATAATTTTCAGGTGGCGACGAGCGAGACGGCACGCGACATCAACAGCCGCATCATGCTCAATCTGGTGCGCAAACACCAGCCGATCTCCCGCGCTGATTTGATGCGCTATTCAGGGTTGCAGCGCAGCACAGTCTCCGTCATCACCGAACAACTCATTGCTGAACGCTGGTTGCGCGAAGGCAAACTGGGCCTGCTGCCGCGTGGGCGCCGACCGACGTTTTTGCATCTCAACGAAAATCGCGCGGGAATTTTCGGGATCAATATCCAGCCCTTCACGACGGATATTGCCCTAGCAAATTTAAGCGGCCATTTCCTGGTGCAGGAAACCATGCCCACCCCCCGCAGTTCGGCCATCTTTGTGACCCAATTTAGCTCCCGTATCCGTGAATTGATGAAGGAACATCCGCTGATGGATTATGAAGGAATCGGCGTCAGCTTGCCCGGTCGGGTGGATTTATCCTCAAAGAAATTTATCTTTGCGCCGAACCTGGGCTGGCACGCGGCCGATTTACAGGGTCAACTGGAAAAAGCCACAGGACTTTCCGTCAGTATGGAGAATGCGGCGAACGCGTGCGCGCTATCGGAATTTTGGTTCGGCAAACATGCGGAGGGTGTGCGCAACCTGGCCGTGGTCACGGTTTCCGAAGGCATTGGCGTGGGAATGATTTTGAACGGCCAGCTGGTGCGGGGAACCTCCGGCCTGGCCGGGGAATTTGGCCACGTTGCCATTGATGAAAATGGCCCAAAATGCGGCTGCGGCAACCGCGGTTGCTGGGAGGTGTTTGCGTCCAATTCCGCCGCCGTGCGCTATTATAACGAGATGGTGCGCGGAAAACATTCGGTAAAAACGTACCGGGAAATTTTGACGATGGCCCGGCAAGGAGATCCGCGCGCCGAAAAGGCTTTGGAGCGTATGGCCGAATACTTGGGAAGAGGGATTGCCATGCTGGTGACGGGACTCGCGCCGGATGTCATTGTTATCGTTGGCGATGTGACCTATGTCTGGGATAAAATCAATCCAATCATCGTGGACGTCGTCCGGCGGCGGGCCTCCACCCATGCCGCGGTCAAAATCATGGCCAGTGATTCGGCGTCGCAGCCGCGCCTGAGGGGAATTATCGCTCTCGTTTTGCAAAGGCTCTTTGGCGCGCCCGCCATCGCGTAAAACGAAAATGCCCGCCGCCATTCACCGCGGCCAAGAAAACGCCAAAGGCAGAACCTTATTCGGCCGCGATTGCCGGACGGAGTGACGCGGGTTGCGCGGTCAATGGCAGGGTTTGGGGTGTCAAGCCATCGGCGTGGGCGGTCAATTCTATTTCACCCGGCTGTTGGGTGGATTGCACAATGATTTGCGCGAGGCCATTAAACACGCTGCGTTGCCAGTTTACGGGCGGGGCTTTTCCTTCAAACTGCAAGTTCACGCCTTTGGTGATGCCCCCCGGGCCACCCCAGTTGGCGATGGCTACGGCAATGGTGTTGTCGCCGGGATGCAAAGCGGATTTCACATCAAAGGATGCCGGCGTTTGCCAATCGCGCGCTTCTCCGACTTTGTGTCCGTTCACATAGACCATTCCATCATTGTCAATCCTGTTGAAATCCAGCCCGATCGCAGAGGCGGCGAGGTCCTCCGCCGTCAGATCGACGTGGGTACGAAACGCTGCATTTTCATGCAAATCCAAAGGGCCGGTGGAGGCACGCACATCGACCTTTTGCCAGCCGACGTCATCATAGGTTTCAGCCTCTTCCGGCAGATTCGAAGCATAAGCATCGTGAATTTTCTTCCAGCGCCAGCCATCCACCGGCTGAGTGCGAACCGGGGCGGTCGTAATAAATTGATCCGGCTCGTGACAACTGGGGTCGCCGTTGCCGACGCCGATGATTCTTCCCGGCCCGCTTAAGTCAAAATTAATTTTATTGGACGCAACGGGAACCACCCGCCCTTGTGAATCGGTTACGGAAACGGTGATAACGGAAACATCCTCGCCGTCAGCGTTAATGGTGGAGCGATCGGGGACAAGATGAACCGAGGAAGGTTCGCCGGTGGTCGCCACTTCGGTTTCAGCGATGACCGCCCCGGCATCATCATACCCTTTTGCGCTCAAGGCGCCGGGCGCGTAGGTGACGTTCCATTCCAGGTGGGAATTTTTTGGCATCGCCTGTTTGCCGAGGCTTTGGCCGTTGAGAAAGAGTTCGACTTGTTTGCAATTGCTGTAGCACCAGACGTTGATCGGCTGGCCTTCCCGACCGGGCCAATTCCAATGCGGCAGCAAATGCACCATGGGTTTGTCCAGCCACACGGACTGATAGTAATAAAAATTGTCCTTCGGAAAACCGCATGTGTCCATGACACCAAAATGTGAATTTATACAGGGCCAGCCATAGGGCGTCGGTTCGCCGCGATAATCAAAGCCTGTCCAGACGAAGCCGCCGCTCAACCATGGGCGTTCCGCAAAATAACTCCACCAATATTCCGCCGTGCTGGACCATTGTTGCGCGTTATCATCGTAAGCACTCACATAGCCGCGCACGGCATCGTTCGTATAGATGCCGCGGGTGCTGACCGAGCTGCCTTGTTCGGTGCCCACTTCGGGTTGCGCCGGATGTTCCCGGTGATAATCCTCCATGTCGCCGCCGGTGTGATAATTCCAACCGCGCACTTCAATGACAGAATTGATGTTGCCGGTGTAATCGTCGCCCACGGGCGCGGCATAGGTGACCGGCCGCGTCGGGTCGAGTCGCTCAACAAAATTTTGCATCGTCGCGGTCACACGCAGGCCAGCCGGCGTGTCTTGCACGTTGAATTCCTCGTTGGCAATGCTCCAGATACAAACACTCGGATGATTCCGATCGCGCAAAATTTGATTTTGCCAGCGGCCAAGATTTTGGGCATCGCTGCCGAGCAGACGATTTTCATCCATGACAATCAAGCCGAGGCGGTCACAGGCTTCGAGCAATTCCGGCGTGGGGGGATTGTGAGAGGTCCGGATCGCATTACAGCCCATCGCTTTCAGTGCTTCAACCCGGAAAGATTGGAGGGCATCGGGCAGGGCCGCGCCCACTCCGGCATGGTCCTGATGATTGCAAGTGCCCTTCAACTCATAAGGCCGGCCATTCAATAAAAACCCCTTGTTCGCGTCGAAGGCCACCGTGCGTATGCCGAATTCAGTTTCTTTACGATCAACCGTTTTGCCGTTCGATTCAACGGTCGTAACGAGATCGTAAAGATTGGGAGATTCCGGCGACCAAAGGACCGGCGAAGAAATTTTTGCCTCTAGATTCACATCTCCTTGCGCCGACGCTTGGAGTATCCCCGTTTCTTTGAACTTCGCGACGGTTTTTCCGCCGGGAGAAATAATTTCACACTTCACCATCACCGGGGCGGCATTGGCCAGGGTGTTCAGCAGGCGCGTTTCCACCAGAATTTTCGCCCGGTCGGACGGCACGTTGTTTTTGAATTGGCTGAAGACAAAAATGCCATCCGGCGCAATGGCCAGCGGCGAGGTTTTTTCAAGCCAGACATGACGGTAAATGCCCGCGCCTTCGTAAAACCAGCCTTCAAATTTCGAGGCGTCCACTTTCACCGCGATGACATTCCTGCCGCCGTAATTTGCCAGGTCCGTGATGTCGTAGCGAAAACTGTTGTAGCCCCCCTCGTGATGGCCGATTGACCAGCCGTTCACGAACACAGTGCAATCGCGGAACACGCCGTCAAATTCCAGCCACAATCGTTTGCCGGAATCCCCCGCCGGCAGGTCAAAGGTCCGGCGATACCAGGCCATGCTGTTTTGCGGAAAACCGGGACCGATGGGATGAAAACCGTGCCCACCGTCCGCATTGGCATCAAACGGCAGCTCGACCGCCCAGTCATGCGGCAGGTTTACCGTGCGCCAATCCACGTCGCTGAATGATTCAGTGACTGGACCGCCGCTTGCGCCGGCTTTGTCCAGCCGTAACGCATTCGGCCAAGCATCACCAAGGTGAAACTTCCACCCAAAATCCATCAATAATCTTTTCCGCGGCGAATCGACAGCCAGCGCGCCCGTGGCAATCAAAAAAAACGACAACAGGTTGAGAGCGATAAATTTGAGTTTCATATAATATGGACTAGTGATTTCATGTTGAACGTTGTTCCTTTGTAATCCCATATCTCAGAGTCGATTGTTTGCCACCAAGAGATGATTATGATGCGATGGCGCCACCTGTGCGGAGCGAATGGGAGACGCCAGGCCGGATTTAATGATAGCTTGAGTTGCTGATTGGACATTTAATTTTTTATAAAGGCGTCTCAGATGTGTATGAACGGTGTTAATACTGATGTCAAGAGCTCTGGCAATTTGTTCTTGGCCGTAACCTAGCCTGACGTATTCCAATATTTGTCCTTGCCGTGGACTAAAATCTCGTGGGACAAATGTTTTTGAGGACACAGGAATGGTGGTTTGGAACGATTGGATTATTTTGCGGGTAATACGGCTGGTCATAGGTGAGCCGCTGTTGCACACATCTTTTAAGGCTGCCAACAGTTTCCTCCGAGACGTCGGCTTGAGCAGATAACCATTTGCCCCGGCAGTCAAGGACTCAAGCGCACGGTTAATATCTTCACAGTATGTTAACATCACGAACTGTGTTCCCGGCAAAAGTGGTTTAAGTTGTCTTACGCATTCAGTTCCGCTCATATCTGGAAGATTAATCTCAATCACAATCACTTTCGGTTTTATATAAGGCAGATTTTGAAGGGCTGCTTCACCGCGGTCATAACTGCCTACATGACGAAAACCCCTGTCGGGCTCGAACCAACCGCTAATGGTTTCACGCACCTTGGCGCTTGCTTCAACTATGGAAACCGTAATTAACGAATTGTTTGCCTGTTCGCAGGAATTTGTGACGTTGGAGATTACTTCCACTGGATCAATTTGAAACGCCAGCCAAGCCATAAATGGTCAATTCCGACTCAAAGCGAGCAAGATGAGCGATATTGATGACATTACAACTGGAGAATACAATTTTAGTTTAGGTATTTGTGTGTGGACATTATCACACTTCCCCGGCCCGTCATGTCGAATAAATCATTGATAGCAGACTGGCGCGTCAGGCCTTCCAAAGGCTTATTTGTGTTCGCCGCTTTTAGCGGGAGCTTGTAATCGGGGGGAATTGTGAGAGGCGGGCCACCGCCTCTCCCCGGGACCGCACATGAAGTTTCTCATATGTGCGGTGAATGTGTGTGTTGACTGTCGAAATACTGATAGCGAGGGCATCGGCGATTTCTTTGTAGGCAAATCCACGAGCCAGCATTTGAAGCACTTGCCACTCGCGCGGTGCGAGGTCGGGCAACCCGACCTTGTCCGCCTGCTCCCGGTGAAAGGCATGCACCACTTTGCGCGCAATGTAGCTGGTCATCGGCGCGCCCCCTTCGTGAATCTGTTTTATCGAAGCGAGTAATTCTTCACGCGGTGTACGCTTCAGGAGATAGCCGCTCGCGCCGGCGGCAAGGGCTTCAAAAATATGCCCAGAATCTTCGTACACCGTTAGCATCAAAAATTGCGTGTCAGGCATCAATGGTTTCAGGCGGCTGACACAATAGATGCCCGTCATCCCATTTAGATTGATATCCATTAGGATAACATCGGGCTTTACCGCAGCCAGATGATTGAGCGCCTCTTCTCCGCTGGAATGTTCGCTCGCGCAAGTGAAATTTTTTGCACGACGCAACCAACCAGTCAGGATTTTACGGACAGAGGCATCGTCTTCGACAATAGAAACAGATATGTTCATATCTTCATAACCTTGATTTGTGGGCTACCCAAAATTTTATCTTTGTGCCATTTCCGGGAATACTCTTGATTTCGCACAGGCCGCCAATTTTTAATAATCTTTGCTTCATGTTATTCAACCCGTTCCCACTCGTCAATCGGTCCGGGTTGATTGTCTGCTTGTTTTTGCGAGCCATTTGGTCAAATCCGCGTCCGTTGTCTTCAATGGTCACTTCGAACGCGTTGGATTCAATCGTCATGGTTATCAACGCTTCTGAAGCCGCCGCATGTTTTGCTACATTGTTCAATGCTTCTTTATATGCAAGAAACAAATTATGACGCAGTTCCGAGGTCAATCGCCATGTCGGGAATTGCGACGGCATATCCAGCCGGCATTTGATGCCAGCGGCCCGGAGAAAATCCAGGGCGTACTTTTCCAGATAACTGGCCAGGCTTTCCATCGAATCATGGTCGGGATTAACTGCCCACACAATTTCATCCATTGATCGGGTGGCCTCGCGCGCTATGTCATAAATTTGATTTAGGTCATAAGAGGCCTGCTTGGGATCATCCAACTGACTGCGAGCTCCATCGCTCAACATGGTAATGCTGGTTAGCTGAGACCCGAGATCATCATGTATGTCGCGTGCAATGCGAGAGCGCTCATATTCCAGTTCCCGCTGCCGCTCAATCTGTTCCAGCTTGCGACGCATTCGACGGCGCGTGGCAAACCAGACAGCTCCCCCAGCCATCACGAGGCTCGTCGAACTGCCGAGAAAATAAAACCACCCGGTCTGCCAAAAATACGGCAGCAGTACGAACGGCAAGGACACGCCGGTCTGATTCCAAACACCATCGTTGTTGCAGGCGATGACATGAAACGTGTAAGTACCCGGCGGCAGGAAGCTATAATTCGCCACGCGTTTGGTGTCGGCATCCACCCAATCCGGCTCCAGACCCTCGATGCGATATTTGAAGCGGACCTTTTCCGGAGCAACCAAGCTCAAGGCTGTATAATAAAAATCAAATCGGTTGTGTCCCGGCGGAATTCGTAATGGAGCGGTGAAATTTGTTATACGTTGGCCATCCACCACCAATTCTTCCAACACCATCGGTGGGGGCAGGTGGTTGATTTTGACTGTGCGGGGATTCACGAATGCCAGGCCTTTTGTGGTGGGAAACCATAACCTTCCGTCGGAGGTCTGGCAACCCGCCGGCTGCAAGCCGCTCGTACATTCTATCGTAGGCATGCCATCATCGGTGCCGTAGGTTAGACAATGGATTTCCTTGATCCTTCCGTCGGCACAATCGTTTAATTCGGACTTACTGGCGCGGATAATGCCGTCGCGTGAACCCATCCAGAAAAATCCATGACCGTCATCTTCTATATCGCTGATAACGCTGCTGGGCAATCCTTGTTCACGATCAATCACGGAAAACTTCCCATGTTTATAACGGCAAAGTCCACCATCAAACGATCCGATCCACAGTGTGCCATCCACGTCCAAACGCAAGCACTCAATACGGTCACTGGGCAAACCATCTCTGCGACCGAATAAATGAATGTGATTTGTTTCCAGACACGCTAAACCATTTCCTTCCATGCCGAACCATACGGTGCCGTCCAGAGCTTCAGCAATGGTGCGGACATTTCGTAATAGTTTCCCATCGGCTTGCGTGAACCAATTGGTTTGATCGGTGCGATAATGTAATAGTCCAAAGGATGTGCCCACCCACAGCCCGCCATCGCGCGCTGGCAACAACGCCGGAACCTGTAGCTCGAGATTTGTCATCCCCAGCGCAAATTTAAAATGATTGTTATCGCGGAAAAACAGGCCGGCGTTCCAAGTTCCGATCCATAATTTCCCTGTCTCATCGATGGCTACTGACCAGATATAGGAATTGCCAATGCCATTGGTATAACCATAATTACTCCAATTCCCGTTTAAATAATGATACAAGCCTGCGCCTTCCGTGCCGACCCAGAGTTCATTGCTGACCAGGCCTGGACAAACGGACAAGACGGCGTCGCCACGCCAACGATCGGGCGGAGAGATGGACTGGACATTATTTTGATGAAGTTGAACCAAGCCACTGTCACTGGTACCGATCCAGATATTGCCTTCGCGATCTTCCAGAACGGAAATGATTCCATCACTTGGAAATCCGCTAGCATGATCAAAATGGATTGAAGTTTTGTTGGTGCCAGGAAACATCAAATAAAGACCGTCTTTGGCAGTTGCCGCCAACAGGGTTCCATCCATCGTCTCTAATAAATGGGTCAATGGGTTTTGGCTCCATGGTGAAGGCAAATCCGGTGTCCATTGATCTTGATTCAATTTATGGAGGCGTCCATTGCTGCTAACCCAAAGACCGCCATCGCGGCTGGAGCAAATACCTTGGACATAAGTGTTTGTTTCTTCAGTCACTTCTTGAAAGATGGTGCTATGTTCCAACCTGGAAAGTCGTCCATCGTGAGCCACCCAGATGGTTCCGTTGGTAGTGCGCGCGAAATTTAGCAACCCTTCCGCACCGCCTAATGGAGTTGAAAGAGTCAGGCCATCGCGCACACGAACGAGTAATCCAGCGTCACAAAAAACCCAAATATCGCCGGATTTATCCGCCCCCATGTCATAAATTTTGTGGCCATTCAGAGCCGACGGAACGTTGACTGGCTGGAATTCACCATTTTTATAAATTGACTCCGCTGGTAATAAAGAGGGGTTGGCAAATCTGCAGGACACAAGAACGTCTTACCGGGAATTGGAAGATAGCGGGCGTACAGTGCCGGCGTTGATTGGCCTTTTCCAGTAGATCCTTTCCCTTCATATTCATAAGTTTCCTGATTATAAATATTGTCGAACAATGGCGGAGGGCATGGTCCGGCAGTAAATCCCGATCCACCGGCCCAACTTAACTGCCCCAATCCATTCCATCCTGACTGTGGCGCAAACTCCGCATTGTCGGTGGCATACATGATTTCAGCAGTCAGAAGTTGTTTGTTATTATTCAAGTCAGTCACCATTTGCGCGCGGTTTTTCGCACTGGCCAATGCCGGCAACAGTATGGCCGCTAAAACTGCGATTATCGCAATGACGACTAAAAGTTCAATCAGGGTGAATCCTGTCTTTCGGCCAATTAACATCTTGATGCAA
>Ga0206819_10065_pt1 | contig 39350 bp, 35 predicted proteins | sample Alteio_BWOrgCont_87_FD_152855 | JGI IMG/M metagenome (GOLD analysis project Ga0206819, IMG submission 152855) | Enriched cells from forest soil in Barre Woods Harvard Forest LTER site, Petersham, Massachusetts, United States -... | ecosystem: Environmental > Terrestrial > Soil > Temperate forest >... | reverse complement strand
ACCGCTGTTGAGCAGCAGTAGCGATTGCATTCCAGCTATGCAGTAATTCTTGCCGATCGATTTTGACCACGGAAAGCGCAGTGTTCCCGCCGTACCGGTACCAGAGATCACGGTTGAACCTGTCGGCGGCGTCGCGGCGACAATCACCGCCAGATTATAGTTGCGCAAGAATCCAGGCACATCTTTTGCATTGGGCAAAATTGGGCCGAGCTGTTCTTTGATGCCGATCTCGGCGAGGTCAGATACCTGGGAAGTCGACGTGCCATTGGTGTGGAGCAGATTGTAGTTTGGTGTGAACATCTGCAACTCAGTGTGGCTACTCAGTCCGACGCGGACCTCAGTCTCCGGAATGTCGTATTGGTATGCGCTTTTGCGAAACCCTTGAAACAGCGTGCCGTTTTCTGCCTGGATGCTCGCCCGCGGCAACACCAGTGGTGAGTCCATGAAACTGGGCCGGTTGGTGTCGATATCGTCTGTCTTTTCCATGGCATTCGCCGGAGCGCAAGCGTAAAGCATGCCCGTGCACGCGGCGATAATCAGCAGTAAAGACAGCGGCATCATTTTCACATCAATTAGTTTCGCAAAAAAACAGGAATCTTCTCAATCCGAATCGCCGTGGTTAAAAAAGTTGCCCTCCGTGCATCAAATAATGCTCCATCACAGGTCCAATTATGAGAATGGGAAAATAGCTCAAGCCACCAATAATCAGGATAGTCGAAATCAACACCAGCACGAACGTCGGTGTATCCGACGGCATGGTTCCGGGGGTTGACGCACGAGTCGGCTGCAGTGCCAGCCGCCCGGCCAGTGCCACCGCCGGCAGCGCCAGCCCGATTCGTCCGGCAATCATGGCCAGCACTGTACTGAAGTTGTAAAACGGTGAATTTGCACTCAATCCGGCAAAGTTTTGTCCGTTTGTGGCACAGCACGATGCGTAGGCATACAGTATCGATGAGGCGCCGTGAGGTCCTATATTTGTTGTTAGTCCAGCCAACCCATCTTTGGTTGATATTGCTATCGCGCTCAAGATTAGGACGGTCAGGGGCGTGACGAGCGTGTACAGGGCAACCAGCTTGACCTCATTCGGGCCGATCTTCTCGCCTAGATATTCCGGTGTTCTCCCCACCATCAGTCCAACGACGAACATTGTGAAAAGAACCCAGAAAACAATGCAATAAAGCCCGCCGCCCAGCCCGCCGAAGACAAATTGTCCAACCAACATATTGATCAGAGCCACCATTCCGCCAAGCGGAGTATAGCTGTCATGCATGGAGTTGTATGAACCGGTCGACGTGTTAGATGTTGTCATTGCCGTCAGCACCGATTGAGGAACGCCAAACCGCACTTCCTTTCCTTCAAAATTGCCTCTGTCCGTCAGGTGTGTGGCATGGTTAATCATCGGATTGCCATGCGATTCGAAGTAATGGCAGCAAGCGATCTGAGCGACGAAGAAAATAACCATGACGACATACAACGCCCAACCATCACGCCTGCGATTGGTCATGGCACCGAAGGTGTATGTGAAAGCCGCCGGCAAAACCGCAATCGCTAGCATGCCGACGAAATTCGTCAAAGCAGAAGGATTGGCATAGGGGTGTGCTCCGTTGACGTTGAAGAAACCACCGCCATTGGTGCCAAGATTCTTGATGATTTCTAGAGCAGCGGCAGGTCCCTGAGCCAAAGCCTGAGGATGTCCCTCCAGTCCTACCGCTTGAGTGTAGGATTCGAAGTTCATTATCGTTCCTTGCGAAATCAGGAAGATACCGCCAATGAGCGACAGGGGCAGCAGAATCCAATAAAGAGCCCGAAAGAAATCGACATAGAAGTTGCCGAGATTGTCGTCTCGGGAGTTGGCAAAGCCGCGAATGAACGCGACGCCAACGGCCAATCCTGCTGCGCCACCGAGAAAACTGCCGCTGACCAGCGCCACCAGCTGGCTGGCGTAGCCCATTGTGGTCTCGCCGCCGTAGGCTTGCCACGTTGTAGTGGTTGAGAAGCTAATGGCTGTATTCAGCGCCAGATCGAAAGTCATCGGCGTGGTCATATATTTGGCAAAGAACCACGGCAAGAATACCTGCAGACTCAACACCCCGAACAAAAGAAGCGTGCCCCAGACAGTCACCCACAAGAAGCCGAAGAAGTACTCGCTCCACTTCATTTGTTGCTCGCCATCGATGCCGCAGATCTTGTAGCTGATGCCTTCGAGCGGAACCAATACACGATCCAGAAAAGTGGTCTTGCGTTGAAACACATCCGCCATATATGCGCCGACCGGTCGCACCAGTGCCGATACCACAGCGATGAATATCAGATATTGCAAGAAGGCTTCGAGCGTCATGGCTTCTCCTCATGCACCTGATCCAGTGCTATGTTGAGAAGCAAAACATTGACTCGCGGCTCTCCGAACACGCCCAGCTCGCGCGGCTCGGTATGCTGTGCCACGAGTTGGGCGACGACACCGGCATCCAGATGCCTGGTCTTCACCACCCTGGCAGATTGCAGTGCGGCATTAATTGGCGAGATGTGCGGGTCAAGACCGGATCCTGATCTCGTCAGTGCGTCTTCGGGCAAAGCAACATCATCTGCCAGTCCGTTCTCCTGGCGATACTGCAACGCCAATTGCTTGATGCCGCTGAAGTCCTTATCGCCATTGATCAATTTCCCTGTTGTCGGACCAAGATTAGTTCCCGACGAAGATTCACCGGCGTAGCCAGAACCCGCTGCCGATGGACGAGGGTGGAAGTACTTAGGATCGGCAAAACTCTGACCGATCAACTTGGAGCCGATCACAGTTCCATCGGCTCGACGAATGAGCGAGCCGTTGGCTTGTTCGGGAAAAAGCGCTTGGCCGGCGGCATACAGAATTGCCGGGAAAAGAACTCCGGTTATCACCGTAAGCAACAGTGTTGCTCGCAGCCCAGTCAGTGCTTGTTTAATCATGGATTTCTTTTCGTCTGACATGTTTTAGCTTGCCGGAGCCAGGTGGGTCAAAACCAAGAGCCAGTCTATTGCCCAGATGCTTGGGAAGGGGGCTATTACACCGCCCACTCCATAAATGAGCAAGTTGCGCCGCAGCAACGCGGCCGCATCCATGGGCTTGTAGGTAACACCCTTCAAGGCCAGGGGAACAAGAGCAATGATGATGATGGCATTAAAGATGACAGCCGAAAGTATCGCCGACTCTGGTGAATGCAGCGACATAATATTCAGAGCCGAAAGTGGTCCGTGACTGCCGGAATGCGCATAAAGTGAAACGAACATTGCAGGCAAAATGGCGAAATACTTTGCCACGTCATTAGCAACAGAGAAGGAGGTCAACGCTCCACGAGTCATGAGCAACTGCTTACCGATGGCGACGATTTCAACTAATTTGGTCGGATTGGAGTCGAGATCGATCATGTTGCCCGCCTCCTTCGCTTCCTGCGTGCCGGTGTTCATCGCGACACCGACATCTGCGGCAGCGAGCGCCGGAGCGTCATTGGTGCCGTCTCCGGTCATAGCCACCAGTCGACCACCGGCTTGCTCTCTCTCGATCAAGCGCATCTTAGTTTCCGGCGTAGCCTGAGCGACAAACTCGTCAACACCTGCCTCGCCGGCTATCACCGCAGCAGTCATAGGATTGTCGCCGGTGATCATGATCGTGTGAATTCCCATTTTGCGCAGTTGCTCAAAGCGCTCTCGCATGCCTCCTTTCACGATGTCCTTCAAGTAAATTACACCTAAAGCTCCGCGCCTGTTGTCTGCCACTACCAGCGGTGTGCCACCTTTGCTCGATATGCGAGTGACGTCGGTTTGTGTTTGCTCCGGAATGGGATTGGCATTGTTGTCGGCAAGATAGCGTTCAATTGCGTCAGCCGCTCCCTTGCGCAATTCCTTGCCATCGATATTCACGCCACTCATGCGCGTGTGCGCCGAAAAGGCGATGAATTCAGCATTGGCGGCGGACAGTTGGCGCTCACGAATACCGAATTGCTTGGCTAAAACTACAATCGACCTTCCCTCCGGTGTCTCATCCGCCAGCGACGACAACTGCGCCGCGTCAGCCAATTCCAAAACAGATATGCCGGGAGCCGGAATGAATTCCGCTGCTTCGCGATTGCCGAGAGTGATTGTTCCTGTTTTGTCCAGCAATAGAGTATCTATGTCACCGGCGGCTTCAACCGCTTTGCCGCTCATTGCCAGGACATTATGCTGCAAAACGCGGTCCATCCCGGCGATACCGATGGCTGAGAGTAGTCCTCCGATCGTTGTTGGAATCAGACAGACGAGCAGCGCGACAAGCTGAAACTGGCTGGGAGCTTGACCGGTGTGTCCTTGATTGACTGAATAAATGGCAAAGGGAAGCAAAGTTGCTACTGCTACAAGGAAAATAATTGAAAGGCAGGACAGCAGAATATCCAGCGCGATTTCATTAGGCGCCTTTTGTCTGTGCGCACCCTCGACCAAGCCGATCATGCGATCCATGAAGGTCGAGCCGGGATTTACAGTAATGCGAATCTTGATTGTGTCAGAAAGTACCACAGTACCGCCGGTGACACCACTTCGATCGCCGCCGCTTTCACGGATCACCGGCGCAGATTCCCCCGTAATCGCGCTTTCATTGACAGTCGCCGCTCCTTCGATAACCTCACCGTCGCTCGGTATCGTTTCATTCGCAGAGACAACGACAACGTCTCCCATGCGCAAGGACGCTGCCGGCACCGTTTCTTCGCTGCCGTTGGCGAGAATACGTCTTGCTGTAACATCTTTGCGTTTTTGGCGCAGCGAGTCAGCATGAGCCTTTCCTCGCCCCTCTGCCATTGCCTCGGCGAAGTTAGCGAAGATCACTGTGAACCACAGCCAGAGCACTATTTGAATTTGGAATGCAAGCTCGCTCGCCTTAACTCCCGCAGACAGGTTGCGTACAAGCAAAATAGTTGTGACCAAACTGCCGACCCCGACGCAAAACATGACGGGATTTTTCGCCAGACGGCGCGGATTCATTTTTATGAAAGAGTCTTTGAAGGCACGGCTTAACAGCGACGCATCAAACAACGCGCCCTGAGTCTGCGGTGGGCGAACATTGGAAGCGATGGAAGGAGCAGTCGGCATCGGTTCAAAGTTTCACTGAATGTATGCGAACCCAAAACAGATAAATAGAGAGAACCGTTGCTGCTGCACTTTTAATCACTGGGAGACCAGGCACGGAAATTGAGCCGATAGTTTAGTTAGTGGCCATTGCAGAACGAACTGCCTACTTGTGATCGAGCGAAGATGCGCAAACACATTGCAAGCAGTTCGGTTGCCTATAAAGTTGTCAATTGAAAGGAAGTTGAAAGGATCGCTAAGAACTATAGCAGCTCAACCGCGAAACGCAATACCCACCGCCGATTTCAAGAGATATGCACCGCGATCTTTCCAGCTCTTGTCAATCATCTGTGGGCTCAAAACTTTCTGATTCTTTAGCTTGATAACACCCCATTTTCGTGGCCAGTTAAGACTGGTTGTGTCTATAATCAGTCTTCGCGTTCCCAAGAACCGGCAAGTTGATGAAGCTGCTGTTAGTAGAAGATGACGATCTGGTCGCCGACTCACTGGCGCTGGCGCTGAAAAGCTCTGGCTATGCTGTCGAGTGCGCCTGCGACGGAGTTCAGGCACAACAGTACGCAATCAATGGTTTGTATGACCTGATCATTCTCGATCTTGGACTGCCCGGAATGGACGGTCTGGAATGCTTACGTCTGATCCGCAGAAAACTGAGTCTCACTCCTGTGCTCATTCTTACTGCCAGAGATGATCCAGAGCAGAAAATCGCCGGCTTGGATGCCGGTGCCAATGATTATGTGGTTAAGCCATTTCACCTGGGCGAATTGCAGGCCCGAATACGAGCGCTCCTGCGACTGCCTGTCGCAAGCGACACCGTGGTGACCATCGGACAATTGCAGTGGAATGCAAAAACTCGCGTCCTACGTCGGGGCGACGAACTGGTTGATCTGTCGCCGAGAGAACACGAAGTTTTAGAAGTGCTTTTGCAAAACATCGGATCACTGGTCACCAAACAACGTCTGTCATGTTTGCTCACCGACTGCGACACTCCGGCGACCTGGAATGCAATCGACCTGGTCATTCACCGGTTGAGAAAACGTCTGGAGCCTTCGGGGCTAAAACTAAAAACGATCAGGGGGCTCGGTTTCCTTGCTGAAGCGTAGCCGACAAACTTTGTCGATCAGAACGACGCTGCTTTTGCGCCTGCTGATTCCTCTGGTGGCTCTTGTCTCGCTGTCGACAGCAGTTGCTAACCGCGTTGCCGAGCAGTTCGCAAATAAGTCATTCGATTCATTCTTACTCAATTCGGCAGATTCGATCGCTGCCAGAATACGCATCAGCAAGGCCGGTGTGGTGCTGGCCGACATGCGACCATCGCCGGAGGACTTGTTCAGGCATAACGGCAAAGACAAATTCTTCTACCAGATAGTCGGAGTGAAGGGAAACATCTTGGTTGGCAATGCCAGACTGCCGCTAAGAGAAGCAACGAAAGGTGGCTTGCCGCAATTTGATCAGGCAGCCGTCGGCGATCAGATAATCCGCCTGTGCAGCGTACCGGTGAAAATAGAAGGTCGCAGTTTCTGCGTGCAGGTAGCCGAAACACTCAACAGTAGAAGCAGCCTGTTACACGAGTTGTTCCTCAGCATTCTCATACCGCAGATTGCACTTGTCACTTGCGCCGGATTGGTCGTATGGCTCGGCGTCGGTTATGGATTGCGCCCGCTGAACCGACTCGGCTCGGTGCTGCGATCGCGCACGAATCCCGATCTTTCTCCTGTGGATATTGGTGATACGCCGCCTGAACTTGTACCGGTCACAGACGCACTGAACAGTCTCTTCCTTGTGGTCGATCGTTATTGCCGCTCCCAACGCGAATTCATTGCCGACGCAGCGCATCAATTGCGCACACCTGTGACGGCTCTGAAGACTTATATTGATCTTTTGAACTTTTCAGAGGGGAAAAGCCGCGATCCATCGATATTCAAAAAATTGGACACAGCCTCCGACAGAATGGTTAACATGGTCAACCGGCTATTGGTCCTGGCCAGGGCAGAATCAAGAGTTTCGTCAGAACCGGCGATCTGCGATCTCACCGCTGTTGTGGCAGAGGCGGCTGTTTCCTTGATCCCTGAAGCGCAAAGGAGAAACATCGAATTGCATTTCGATGTGCCGACCGATCAAGTGATGGTTGCCGCGAATGGGGCCGATCTGACTGAAGCGATAGTGAATTTGCTAGACAACGCAATCAAGCACATCCCCGAACGGAGCTTGGTATGGCTGTCTGCGCAGGAAGAAGACGGCTACGTCACTCTCGTCATCGAAGACAATGGACCTGGTATTCCCGATGCCTATAAGAAAAGCGTATTCAATCGCTTCTTTAGATTGGCTGACTCGAGTTCTCCTGGTTGCGGACTTGGCCTATCCATCGTCAAGGAAATATGCACCGCATCTGGTGCTGCTCTCATCTTGTCGGATCGTGTGGGCGGTGGCGCCTCATTCCGTGTCACCTTGCCAGCAGTTACAGAGATCTCTGATCAGCCCACTGTCAGACCAACGCAAGACGCCCAGTCGAAAGCCGATCGACCGGTTGCGCTTTCGCGGCGCTAACCCTCCGGCAATGCGCTTTTCGGAGATGATTGGCATGGCTGCTATCTGCCGGATGCCCCCCCCTTGGCATCAAGATTGTGTCTAGATTCTGCCAAATTGAATAAAACGGGAACGGTCGACTACAATTGATTGGCTTCGGAAATCGATGTCATTCGTGTGGGTGTTTAAATATGACAACGTCGCAGGTGAGAACAGTCGTTGCAAGCTCGTTGAGTCTGTCGCTGCTTTATCTTGCACTGCAATCGCCGGCAGTCGCTGATGACAGCGGTGGCAACTTTCTCACCATACCTTTCCGCGCTGCCGCTGCAGTTGCGGGAACACCCATCGCTATTGCTCGTGAGATTCCACATCAGTTCAAGCTTTGCTTGGGTGAATACAAAGAAGACAACAATTCTTGGAAAATTATTGGAGCGACTGGAACCCTGGCCGTCGCACCTATCGCCAGCGTGATCAAGGGCTGTATCGCCGGACCGAAGAATGCATTCAAGCATCCCGCCTTCAGCAAAGATTCATTCAGCCTCGGTGAATTAGACGACAAATAGTCGTCAGTTCGTCAGCTTGCTTTTCAAAATTTTGCGACGGCTTTGCCGGCGAACGAGAGCCGATACCGGCTTTCAGCCGGCTCCTGATTTCCAGATTCCGGAACGCTGTCACGGCAACAGATCGTTTATGCGCGGGCTGTTGGCGATGTTCTTCAGCTTTGATTCAGTTTTTCTTCGAATGAACCAGCGGCGAAACGCAACGATCGACCAAACTGTTTCTACACAACCAAACGGCCACGCACCCTGCAGAAAGCCGTACACGGCAGCCATGATGCATGAAACCGCAAATAACAGTACGAAAATTGCCGACCGCGCTTCGAGCGCGTAGAACACCAGCATCAACGCAACCGATATGAAACCGTAAGCTGTGAGCAGATCCATCAAGCCACACTGATCGTTTGTTCACTCATATATCCATCGTACGCTTTCCGTCGGCGCCACACAAGTTCATACGGGAATATTACGAAATATGCGAAGGAGGGCATACAGCTTAGGTCTCGGGAGATAGTGATAAATTGCTGCATAGACAGAATCTTGTCTTCGGCAACAAAAAAACTGACGCACCATTGACGATATCAGAGGTACAACGTAACTACCAACAAAACGTACGACCGGGGAGGAATCCTACAATATGAACCAGAACAAGCTTAAACGTCAGAGTAATGTGGAGACCGGGTTTGCCTACGACAATCTAACAGCCGCCTTAGACAAAACCGTTCAGGCGGCTGTTGCTTTAGGAGTACCGGAATGCGCTGTGATCGAACTGCTGTCTAAGTCGTTCAGCAAGAGCGCATGTCAAAACAATATAGTGCCAATAATGGTGCAACCAAGAAAAATGTACGATTCGTCAGCCGGTCCATAAAAAACCCACCCTTCCGAGATAGAGAGCAGCATGCTGGGCTTGTTGAACAAGCCCAGCGACAGGGGGCGTATTTTTATGAAGACCATAGTAATGAAGTTTGGCGGCACGTCACTGATGACGGTGGACCGCATTAAGAGCGCCGCTCGAATCGTATCAGCAACAGCAGCGAGCGGCAAACAGATCGTCGTCGTGGTCTCGGCTATGGGGCACACGACAGACCAGCTAATTGACCTGGCCAGGCTAATTACAACCACAGCGGAGTCGCGAGAGCTTGATGCTTTAATGGCGACCGGCGAGCAAGTATCAGCAACATTAATGGCAATGGCGTTGCAAGAACTCGGACACAAATCCCGCTCGTTCAACGGCTTTCAAGCCGGCATCAAAACAGATCGGCGCTTCGGTGACGCAATCATCCAGTCCATAAATATATCGTGCTTGAAGGCCTGCTTGACCAGTGGATTCATACCGGTCGTGACCGGCTTTCAGGGTGTAACCGAACTTGGCGAAACAAGCACGCTGGGGCGGGGCGGTTCCGACACAACGGCAATTGCATTAGCTGATGCGATCAAAGCCGAGCGATGCGACATATTCACCGACGTCGATGGAATATATTCAGCCGATCCACGCATCGTCAGCGATGCGCATAAGCACGACAAAATCAACATTGCGGAGATGCTGGAACTAGCCAGAAGCGGCGCACAGGTGGTCAATGCACGTTCCGTTGAAGTGGCACGCGATCGACATGTTCAGGTTAGAGTCAGGTCCACATTCAATCCCACCAACGAGGGAACGCTTCTCACAGTTGAAAACAAGAGCGCACAAGGCTTCACCGGTATTGCAGTCAACCCGAATGTGCACTGCATCGAAATCGAGTTGCACAAGCTGGAGTTCGGCTCCGATCGCCGCTTGCGCACCCTGCGCCGCCGTCGTATGGAAACACGACGTCAACTCTGCCGATTGCTGCGAGAATCAGGCATTAGCGCGGAAATCGTCAGTCGTTTCCGTCCCAATCCGTTCCGCATTTTCCTGGCGGTGAGCAAAGAAAACAGCGCGCAAGCTCTGAAAATTCTTAGCGGCGTTCAGCTGCCGACAAGACGCATGCAAATCATTGAAGAGTTGGCCTGCGTTTCTCTTGTCGCTTCGGAGATCACAACCAACCACGAGGTCGACGCCATCGAAGCCATGAATCGTCAAGGGATCGACCTTTTGGCGATTGCCTGGTATCGGCAAAGACTGGCAATATTTGTTCCACTGGCACAAGCCAATACGGCCGCGAACGCTTTGCATATGCACTTTGCTAAAACGAGGATCGCCGCCTAGCTTCCACAATGGCTCAGATCAAAAACCGCATGAATACTGGTGTTTGACCAAACACGGAGGAATTGTCATGTGTCAATCTTGATTGAATCATGCTCTGTCCTGACGAAATCTTGATGGATTTATGACAAGGATCGATGTTCAATGTAAGCAGGTAACCATATCCAAATAGCCCCCAGAGACCAAGATTATGACTAAACTACTGTATGCTTGGCTGGCAACAGCATTGGCGTTTTCAACATTCATCAGCCCTTCAATTGCTGGACCGACAGCAGTATTCTCCAACACGCAGTATTCAGCGCATCCCTGGAAGCCACAGGCTGATTGGATGAAACACCATAAGCGGAAGAAGGACAAAAATGCCGGCGAGCAAGGGCAGACCGCAGCGCAGCAAAACGTTCAATCCAAAGAGAATGGTGCTGGCAACGAGCCAGCCAGCAGCGTCGCAGCCGACACGTCAGCACAAGACAAATCGGCGGTGAAAGACGTTGCCGCAACAGGATCTTCTGATGCACAACAAATATCAAATACGAATTCTGGACTAAGCAAATAGACTTCTGGTTTTTCAGCAGCAAACAAGAGGGCGAAAAACCGTCGCATCCGTAGCACAAATGCGCAGAGGAGGAGGAATACGGGCGAAGTTGAAGAGCGATTACTGAACAGAATCGGTTCGCTTATTGCAAAAGAGAATAGGGAAACCGGCAAGTTTCCTTGATACATTCTTGACAGGAAAGAACCTGCCGAGACTGTCGCATGGTCTGCGTTGGTCGAACTTGCGCTAAACTCACTTATGTGAACAGCGTAAGAGCAGTTGCACGTGAATAATCTTTCCGAAAGCATCCGCAACGCGCAAGCCGCCGAATTTCTGGCCAAACATGGGTGGCAGCGTCCGCCTTTTGCCTACCTGCTAGCGTTTGCAGGGGTTGCAGTCATGACTGCAATCATTTATTACACGCATGCAGACGTGAGCATTGCCAACGTTCCCACCCTGTACCTGCTGGTTGTGACGCTGTGCGCGCTGTTTCTCGGCAGAACCGCCGCAGTGCTGGCGTCGATCGTTGCCTTTCTTGCTTTCGACTGGTTTTTCATCGATCCGAAGTATCAGTTCACCGTACAAGATCCGGCAGAATGGCTGGCTCTGTGTATGTTCCTCCTCACGTCCATGGTGACGGGACAATTGACTGCCATGCTCAGATCCCAGGTCGAAGAAGCCAGGTTGCGAAGAGCTGAGACGCTCGCCCTGGCCGAAGCAAGCTGGGCGGTGGCGTCGGAGTTGGATCGAGATCGCGCTATGACTAAGGTTGTCTCCCAGATTGCGCAGCTGGCCAAAGCATATTGCGTGGCGGCGTTGCTTCCCGATGCGGACTATGGCTACAAAACCACAGTCGTATTTTCAGACCCAGAATCATCAGTCAGTGAGGCTAGCCCCAACATTTCGCCAGAAGCTGTCGCTTTGACGATGAGAGAAGCCTGGGAAATTGGCTGGGACAACCAAGCATATTGGGATAAGGCACTGAAGAGAACCGATACGGCATACTTGCCGGTGATTCTGGAGAATCAAGTGCTGTGCGTGATCTATCTGAAGCTCAAGTCAATTCATCCACTGTCGCATCTCGAGCGCCGGGTAGTCAGCTCGCTCCTCAATCATGCGGCTGTGATATTGCAACGCGATAAGCTCATGAAAGCAGAAGCACGAGCAGAGGCGCTGCACGAGGCTGATAAGTTGAAGACTGCACTGCTCTCGATGGTTTCTCACGATTTCCGCAGTCCCCTGACATCAATTTTGGCATCGGTGAGCACGCTATTAGAGGAAGGTGATCCGGTCGATCCTGAAACGCAACGTTCCCTACTTCAAGGCGTCGACCAGGAGGCAACCAGATTGAACCGAATGGTCGGCAACATTCTTGATTTGTCCCGCCTCGAGGCTGGTGCGTGGCGGTCGCGAGTCGAGCCGGCCGAAGCAACCGAATTGATTGGCAGCGCGCTTGATTCATTTTCCGCCGAAGCCAATGGTCGCATTCATGTTGATGTCGATTCGCGCGTGAAGGAGCTAACCGTTGACTCTGTGCAAATGGTGCAGGTTGTGCGCAACCTTCTCGAAAACGCGCTCAAATACTCGCCTGATAACTCACAAATCGATTTGAATCTGCAATTGACGGAAGATTCTGTGATTGTCGCTGTGCTCGATCGAGGCTCGGGTCTGCCTAAGGGCGATGAGCAGAAAGTTTTTGAAGCGTTTTATCGTGCCCCCGGTCTCAAGGAGTCATCGGTGCCCGGGGTGGGAATTGGACTGGCACTTTGTCGCGGGCTCGTGGAGGCCAACGGCGGCGTGCTCACTGCAATCAATAGACCTGGGGGCGGCGCAATCTTTCGTGTTACTCTGCCAAAGAACCTGGCAATACTAAGGCAAATGCCAATCGGCAATAATCAAAACGGCTCTGATCCGGATAACAACGGATCTGCCGAAGGAAATGATAGTCAAAATCAGTTATTGGAACATTCAGAAATCAACCACGGCGACACGAAATCAAACAGGAAGTTAGTGCCATGAAAGTACTCGTAATAGATGATGAGCCTCAGATTCGGCGCGCTTTGCGGGCGGGACTGGAACGCTCCAATTGGGAAGTGCTGCTGGCTGGCTCCGGTGAAGAAGGGCTGGACATGGCTGCCATCAACAATCCCGATGTGATCATTCTCGACCTGGCTATGCCTGGGGTTGATGGCTACGAGGTGTGCAAACAGATTCGTGGCTGGAGCAAGGCGCCGATTATCGTTCTATCAGTCAGGGAAGGCGAAGAAGAGAAAGTGCATGCTTTGGATCTGGGTGCAGACGACTTCCTCACCAAACCTTTTGGCATGAAAGAGCTGCTGGCACGAATCCGTGCCGTAGTGCGCCGCGCCGGCAACAAGGACGACGAGCACGAGCCGGCGTTCATCTGCAACGGATTGCACATTGACTATCTGCACCGACGTGTCTCTCTCAATAACCAAGAGGTTCATCTAACGCCAAAAGAGTACGACTTACTTTGTTACATGGCCCACAACGCGGATCGCGTGCTGACGCACAGACAATTGCTGACAAAAGTCTGGGGACCCGAATACGCTAACGATTCGCACACCCTGCGCGTACATATTGCCAACCTGCGCACGAAAATTGAGGAACATCCCGAGCGCCCGCACTTCGTGCACACGGAAACAAGGGTCGGCTATCGATTCAAAACCAGTGAGCCCCAGTGATCGCGGCGGCAGAGAGACGTTTTGCTGCTTCCTTGATAGAATAGCGGTCAGTCTCGATGCTTTCTTGCACACTGCGGCTGTATTGTTAGTCCTGAGGGGATACGGCCGTTTCGCCCGGCTGATTTACATCGTATGCTTGATGCCGCGTATATAGCACTAATATTCGTCTTGTTCGCTGCCGGCGTTGCCTATGTGAAAGGCTGCGATCGATTGTGAGGTTGGAGCTGTGATCTTTGATTACCTGCTCGCCGGAGTCGCGAGTGTGGGCATTCTTATTTATCTTTTTTATGCGCTGCTCTTTCCCGAACGGTTTTAATCAATGACGGTAATCGGTTGGCTGCAACTCGTTCTTTTCGCCCTCATCCTTTTAGCTTGCACGAAGCCCCTGGGTGCGTATATGTGGCGCGTGGCCGAAGGCGAACGCACCTTATTGTCGCCTGTTTTGGCGCCCCTCGAAAGATTGATCTATAAGCTCTGCGGGGTCAACCCGACCGAAGAAATGGGCTGGTTGGAGTATGCATTTGCTGCCCTGGCCATATCGGCGATATCTGCTCTTTTTACTTATCTGGTGCTACGCCTGCAGGGCTTCTTGCCGCTAAATCCTATGGGTTTCTCCACAGCAAACGCACCTTCTTGGGCGACCAACATGACTCCGGATCTGGCGTGGAATACCGCCATGTCCTTCACAACCAACACCAACTGGCAGGCATACGCCGGCGAGAGCACCATGTCTTACCTTTCGCAAATGCTCGCTCTTGCATTTCACAACTGGCTGTCGGCAGCCACCGGAATTGCCGCAGCGTTCGCCTTAATCCGCGGGTTCGCCAGAGTTACCAGTAAGACTCTGGGTAATTTCTGGTGCGATATTGTTCGCATAACTCTGTACATCTTATTGCCGCTCTCTCTCGCTGGCGCATTGGCCCTGGTCTGCCTGGGTTGTCCGCAGAATTTCGATGCTTACACATCCTTTGTCACAGTCGAAGGAAGCAAGTTGATGTTGCCGCAAGGTCCGGTTGCCTCGCAGGAGATCATCAAAATGCTTGGCACCAATGGCGGTGGCTTATTCAATGCTAACAGCGCGCATCCATTTGAGAATCCATCTCCCTTAACCAACTTGATCGAGATGTTGGCAATCTTCATCATCCCCGCCGGTCTGACCTATTCATTCGGCAAAGGTGTGAGAGATACGCGACAAGGCTGGGCTCTGCTCATCACGATGTATATTTTCTATTTCGCCGGAGCCGGCTTGTTATATGTCTACGAATCGAAAGGCAACCCGAATATCACCAACCAGCATGTGCTGACGTCGATTGATGCAATGGGTGATCTGGGCGGCAACATGGAGGGCAAGGAGGTCAGGTTCGGTCTGGCTGAATCAGCTCAGTTCGCCACGATCACCACCGACGCCAGTTGCGGTGCCGTCAACTGCACGCATGACTCGCTCACACCCATTGGTGGTCTGGTGCCGCTAGTGAACATGCAGCTCGGTGAGCTGATTTTCGGCGGCGTCGGCTCAGGACTTTACGGCATGCTCGTTTTCGCCATTCTCACGGTTTTCATCGCCGGTCTCATGGTTGGGCGAACTCCGGAGTATCTCGGAAAAAAAATTGAGCAGAAGGAGGTCAAGCTTGCCACGCTGTTCATCCTGGCGGCCGCATTTTCAGTTTTGTGCTTTACCGCTGTTTCTTGCACGCTCGATCTGCCGGTCAATGCGGCAATCAATTCTCCGGGCGCTCCCTGCAATAACGTCAACAACGCAGCCGCTCACGGCTTTTCAGAGATGTTGTACACGTTTACATCGGGCACCGGCAACAACGGATCGGCATTTGCCGGGATAAACGTCAACACGCCTTACTACAACATATTGGTCGGCGTGGCAATGTTCATCGGCCGATTCATCATGATGATTCCAGTTCTGGCAATCGCCGGAGCGCTCTGCCAGAAGAAATTGGTGCCCGCATCGAGCGGCACGTTTCCCACACATGGCACCATGTTCATCATTTTGCTGATCAGCGTGATCATTATCGTAGGCGCTCTGACGTTCTTTCCCGCATTGACGTTGGGTCCTATCGTCGAGCATTTCCTCATGCGCGGCGGACGCCTTTTCTAAGGGAGCAACTGGATGTCACCCACCGACACGATATCGCTAGTACCGTTGTCAGCGCGCAAGAAAGTGCCGCTGTTTCAGCCGACTATCGTCAAGCGCGCTGCCAGAGACTCGATACTGAAACTGAATCCTGTAAACCAGGCAAAAAATCCGGTCATGTTCGTGGTCGAGATTGGCAGCGTCGTCACCACGATTTTATTCGTCAAAGCCATCGTGCACGGTGCAACGTTCGATGAACTGCTGTTTCAAGGGCAGATCACATTGTGGCTGTGGTTTACGGTTTTGTTCGCCAACTTCGCCGAAGCAATGGCCGAGGGGCGCGGCAAAGCTCAGGCAGAAACTCTGCGGCGCAATAAGAAAGAAGCGATGGCGCGGCGCGAAGACGGCAAGGGCGGGCATGAAACTGTACCCGGCACTCAACTGCGCAAAGGCGACATCGTGCTGGTCAAAGCCGGCGAAGTCATTCCCAGCGACGGCGAAGTTATAGAAGGCGTGGCAACAGTAGACGAAAGCGCGATCACCGGCGAATCTGCACCGGTCATAAGAGAGAGCGGGGGCGATCGCAGTGCCGTCACGGGCGGTACCACAGTGCTGTCCGACTGGCTACGCATCGAAATCACCGCTTCGCCTGGCGAAACATTTATGGATCGCATGATCGCCCTGGTGGAAGGCGCGCAGCGCCAAAAGACACCCAACGAAATCGCGCTGGACATCTTGCTGGCCGGGCTGACGATCATATTCTTGTTTGCCGTAGTCACATTGCTGCCGTTCGCGATCTACTCTGTGAAACAGGGCGGCGGCATCGTGCCCGACATCTATTCTCTGGTGTCACTATTGGTCTGTCTCATTCCGACGACAATCGGCGGACTGTTGTCCGCCATCGGCATCGCCGGCATGGACAGGGTGATGCAGCACAACATCCTGGCGATGAGCGGCAAGGCTGTGGAGGCTGCCGGCGACGTAGACACGCTTTTGCTCGACAAGACGGGAACAATCACGCTGGGCAATCGCCAGGCGGTAGAGTTCATCCCCGCGCCGGGAGTGACGGTGCGCGAACTGGCTGATGCTTCCCAGTTGTCTTCTCTGGCGGATGAAACCCCGGAAGGACGGTCGATTGTTTCCCTGGCGAAAGAACAGGGACTGCGCGAGCGGCAGTTGAGCACAGCCGATGCGGAGTTCATTTCATTCAGCGCCCATACAAGGATGAGCGGCGTCAATTTCAATGGAACAATGATCCGCAAAGGAGCCGCCGAGGCGATCTATAAGTTCGTACGCGAACAGGGACAAACGGTTCCGCCGGAGATCGAGAAGGAAGTGACCCGCATCTCGCAGATGGGTGGCACTCCGCTTGCGGTGGCAGACAGTTCGCGCGGTCCTTTGGGTGTAATTTACCTGAAAGACGTCGTCAAAGGCGGCATGCGAGAGCGGTTCGACCAGCTGCGCAAAATGGGAATCCGTACGGTGATGATCACGGGCGACAATCCACTAACAGCGGCAGCTATCGCCGGTGAAGCCGGGGTCGACGATTTTCTGGCGGAAGCGACGCCAGAAACGAAAATGCAATTGATCCGCAAAGAACAGACCGGCGGGCGGCTCGTCGCCATGACCGGAGACGGCACCAATGACGCACCGGCTCTGGCGGCGGCAGACGTGGGGCTGGCGATGAACACCGGCACGCAAGCGGCTAAGGAAGCCGGCAACATGGTCGATTTAGATTCCAATCCGACTAAATTGATCGAGGTGGTGCAAATCGGCAAACAGCTGCTGATGACGAGAGGCGCGCTGACAACCTTCTCGATCGCCAATGACGTGGCTAAATACTTTGCTATTTTGCCTGCCATGTTCGGCACCCTTTACGCCGTACAAGCGGGTCAGCATGGACCGTTATGGACACTCAATATAATGCAGTTGCATTCGCCGCACTCGGCGATCTTAGCAGCGGTGATTTTCAACGCCCTGATCATCATCACTCTGATACCGCTCGCACTGCGGGGGGTCAGATATACACCAATGAGCGCCGACAAGATGTTGAGACGGAACTTGTTGATCTTCGGGTTTGGTGGGCTGATCGCGCCGTTTCCCGGCATCTGGGCAATCGACTGGCTCCTGGTGATACTCCATCTGGCACCGGCATCATAAGGAGATTGGCATGCTTGTGAAAGTAACTTTGATCGCCATTCGAGCCACATTGGTTCTCGCCTTGCTAACCGGTATCGTGTTTCCGCTGGTCGTCACCGGCATTGCCCAAGTCGCTTTTAAAGACAGCGCCAACGGATCGCTCTTGTATAAAGACGGCAAAGTCGTCGGCTCGAGACTGACAGGCCAACCGTTCACCAAGCCCGAATACTTTCACCCTCGACCATCAGCAGCCGGCTCAGGCTACGCCGGCGAGGCTTCCGGCGGCACAAATCTGGGGCCGACATCGAACAAGCTCATACTCGGGCAGAAAGACGACCCGCAGACGAAAGCAGATGAATCTTTCGCCGGCATAAAGCAACTGGCCGAGCAGTACCGGTTAGAAAACAGTTTGGCGCCAGATGCGCTTGTGCCAGTCGATGCGGTGACGCGTTCGGGTTCTGGATTGGATCCCGACATCTCGCCGCAAAACGCCAAACTGCAAACGGCGCGCGTAGCAAAAGCCCGCAACTTGCCTGAGCAGGCAATCGAAGACGTCGTGCATCAAAACACTCATGCACCGACACTGGGTTTTTTGGGAGAACCCAGAGTCAACGTCACGACATTGAATCTCGCATTGGATAACCTAAAACGATAACGGGCAATGATAACCGTCATCGCGGACCAGTTCTCGATGGCGGGGATGTCAGCATCTTGGAGATATCAATTAAGTGTCAAGATTGCATCAAATTTTCAAAACCTGAGTCATCATTTAGTAATGAGTTACGTGGGTCTAAGGTTTGTTCGTCAAACTCATGGTTCTGCCAAACGATAGAGCAGGGCCATTCTTGCCTTTCAGTTTAAGTACCTTGCAGGGAACTTTGACAGGATGATTGAAGAATCAGAGATAGAAAGTCCGCAACGCGAATCGCAAATCGACACACTCAAGCATGTAATCTTCGGCAAACCGATTGCCACCCGCAGCGCTGAATCAACCCTGCTGCCAAAGCTGTTGGCACTGCCTGTATTCTGTTCCGATGCTATCTCTTCCGTTGCATACGGCGGTCAGCAGATACTGCTGACGTTGTGTTTGGCGGGTTTCTTCCTGCCTCAATATGCAGCCATCTATGCTCATCACACTATGATGATCACATGGTTGATCGTCGGCGTTCTGACCATGGTAGCCATTTCCTACTGCCAGACGATCCAGGCTTATCCCAACGGGAGCGGCTCGTACATCGTCAGCAAATCCAATCTCGGAGCCAACGCTGGTTTGGTGGCCGGTGCTGCCATATTGATCGATTATGTTTTATGCGTCTCAGTATCCGTGGCCTCAGGCATGCAGAACTTGCGAGATGTTCCGCTGATTGAGTCATGGCATATTAACGAGCACATGGTTGCTTACTGTCTGGCAGCGATTGTGTTTATGACGTTTTTGAATCTTCGAGGCTTGAAAGAGCCGGGCATAGTTTTTGCCGTCCCGGTCTATACCTTCATCGGCATGTGCTATGTGATGATCCTTCTGGGACTGTTCGGAGAGCAAATCGGCTACAAGTTTCACATGGAATACGCCAATCAAACTATGCCTCCGGATCTTGTATCGCAGATCAATCCGCTGGCGTTAGCAAGCGTCGCCGTTCTCTTTCGGGCGTTTGCCACAGGTTGCTCGGCCCTCACCGGGGTCGAGTGCGTCAGCGATGGAATCCCTGCATTCAGACCGCCGAAAGCCCGCAACGCAGCCGCGGTGCTGATCTGGATGGCAGTAATATTAGGCACTATCTTCGCGGGCGTTTCTATGCTGGCGATGAAGTTCCACATCGTTTATTGGGAACATGCCGGCATCAGCAGCCCGGCCCTTATCGATCAACTGTCGGGCACCATTTTCGGCAAAACGGGTCCTTTCAGCTGGGCGTACACTCTGACTCAGTTCTCTACCGCACTGATTCTTCTAGTGGCCGCTCAAACTGCATATGCCGATTTCCCGCGAGTTTGCTCGCTTCTCGCCCGCGATGGCTACATGCCGCGCCAACTGGCAAACGTTGGAGACAGGCTTGCTTTTGATAACGGCATCTGGATCTTGGGTCTCGTTTCTTCATTCTTCATCGTCCTTAAACACGGCAGCGTCGATTTGTTGATTCCGTTTTTCACAATCGGAGTTTTTCTTGCGTTCACCCTTTCGCAATCTGGAATGGTTCGCCACTGGTTTGTCAGCAAAGAGAAAGGATGGAAGCTGAAGGCGCTGATCAACGGATGTGGTGCTCTTTCTACTTGCGTGGTCTTGCTCGATATCCTCGTGGAGAAATTCTTGGACGGCGCCTGGTTTGTCATTGTCCTGATGTCGCTGCTCATATTTATGTTCCACCGCATTCACGCGCACTACAAAGAGGTGCGCAGGCTGCTGAAAGTAGAAGGATGGGAAAAGCCCAGGCCCGTGCGCAACAAAGTCGTGATTCTCGTGCAAAGTTTGCATGCGGGAACGATGAGATTTGTCGAATACGCCCGTTCGATCTCGAAAGATTGCGAGGCGATCTACGTTGTAATTGAGCCGGAGTGGGCGGCTGCAATCGAGAAAGATTGGCAGCAATACGTGCCCGATATTCCTCTGGTTGAACTCAAATCACCCTTCCGATCGTTGATCAAACCGATCATGCACTATTTGGATGAGCTGCACGAGAAGGATCCCGGATTGACAATCACTGTAGTTGTGGGTGAATTCGTCTCAGACAGCTGGTGGCACGGACTGTTGCACGGCAACACAGGGCTGATTCTGAAGTTGGCATTCTTGAATCGCCGGGACGTCGTCGTCACTAACGTACGCTACTGGTTGTTTGATCTGGCAGCAGAATCCGGCACCAGCGCCTCGGTCAAGAGTGCAGACGCTTTGCGGGCCAACAGTTAGTCTGCGTGTTTGAAGATGATCAGTCGCAATGGGCACCGCATTCGATATTAGTCTGCAGCACAGTTCATAGTAGCAAAACCAGAGCAGTGGAGAATCACCGCTGAAGTCAGCGCCTGGTCTGTTGTGCTACACTTGGCGCTTCTCAATCTGTCAACTCTTTGTCGTGGAAACAAATCAGGTGTTGCTCCGAGGGTTGTGTAATGCGAGTGTCATTTATCGTAATCACATTGGCCGTACTTGCATTGTCGGTCAACCAGGGGCAGGCAGAAACCACCTTCGATCTTTCGACTGATTTTTCTTTCGAGCACAATCCGAATAAGGTCTGGCAGTACGGATATTCCTCGACTGACGTTCTCGATGTCAATCAATTTCAGCTTGATAAGGTTACCGACACGTACGGGAACGTAGGTTTCTGGCATCCGGACGCAAACAAAGGACCAGGGCCTGGCTACTATCCGTATATCGCTCACAATGCCACCACCCAGACGCAGATTGTTTTCAAAGGCTTAGCGTTTCGTCCTGGCGAAGTGGCGATGGAATCCAGCAGGGCGGGCCAGTACGGAATGATCCGCTTTGTCGCTCCGAGCACCGGCACATACAAGGTGAACGTTCAGTTTGAAGGCATCCATTTTGGATTGTCCACGACCGACGTGCACTTGTTGCGCAACGGCACTTCTCTCTTCGACGCAGATATTGATGGATACGGCGGCGACTCTGCATTTCACACAGTGCAGGGCACAAGCCCCAGGGCCGAATATTCAGGGCAAGTCGCGATGAAAAAGGACGAAACTCTTACCATTGCAATTGGCTATGGAAAAAACAAGACCAACTCATGCGATACGACAGGTCTCTTCGCCAAAGTCATATTGCTGGACGATGCAAACCAGCCTCACAAGTAGCGGTCCAGCGCCCCTCGGATTGTGTGATCCGCTCGTGCCTGTGCGAGATATTGCAGTTCAATCGGCGACAGTGACCGCACGGTCGAGGGTAACCGGTAGAATAGAAAGACCACCAATTGAGGCTGACAATGATGTTCAACGAGCTTCAGCGCAGGTTGCACGATTGGCTTCCAAACGGCCCGAAATGCCAACTTCACCAAGTTAGATTGCGGATGGGAAAGACTCGCATCGTCTATGGTTTGATTGCGGAAAGCGAAAAACGTTTAGAAGCCTGCAAGAGTCTATTCCCAAACGCAAATTCGGTGACACTTGGTGGATGCGAGGTCTGTACCAACAGCCCCAGAACTCAGCTTAGACAATATTGTAAGTCTTGCAGAGCTGCCGAACGGGAATGGAATGAGCAAAATCCAAATGTGCGTTGGTGAACAGAGACTCTCGGCATCTAGTGACATCGTCTTTTAAAACTGACACATCGTGCTTGTTCTCTTTGTTAGCACCACATATAATACCGTTAGTTTCACGATACATCTCGGCTGCGTTTTTCTATCACTGCTAAACGTTGCGTCAACTCTTCGGTTTCTTCTTCAGAAAAATTCGCTGCGCACAACCTGGCGATCAGCTGCCCTTGTTTTCGCAATGCCGCCAAATACGGCGGGTAGTTCGTCACCCCGGAGATGTCGTGCAATGCCCGCATCAATCTAAGGCAGACAGCCATATCTCCCTTGCCATATGGGCTGATCTGATTGTAGGCAATCTCCAGCAGCCGCACAAAGGATGTTTGTCGTCTCAACAATCTGACCACACCATTCTCGTCATAGATCCGGCTCGGCGGCGGTTCAAAGGTCGCCGCCATAATGAGAAGACTACTCAAATGATCGATACAGGAGATCGCGGTACTGGGATCGTTCACCGCGGGCGATATCGCTTTGAGCGCGATGTCGACAATCTGCAAGAACCCAAATTCCACATCGTTCTCCATCGAGCGCAGTGGTCCGATGTGCATGCAACGCAGGCACTGCCGCCTCACCTCAGGGGAATCGGCAGTGTGAGGGCTGATCGAAAGACAGGGCACTCCGGCGGGAATGAACTGACCGGTGGCGCGGTTGAGAAAAATGCTCAGGTTGTGCTTGATGGCGAGTTCTGTTAAGGTCGCCTCGTCTACAAACTGTACGTATCCTGTTTTGCTGCTAGGCACAGCGATCCGGTCTGATGGTTCTTCGACTGACTCTTCAGCCTTGGGAAAGCCTTTTAGTTTCCCGCCGAATACTCGCTTCAGAACATGCTCGGTGTCTCGCGAAATGCGATCGACGATGTAATTCACCTGGATGGCCAACGCGATATGGTGAATGAAGTAGATGAGAAAGAATAAGCAAAGGGTGGCCAGTACCAAGGCAAACGACAGCGACAGAACCGGCACGCTTTTGCCGTGCACGCTGGGCAGAAGGATCAGACAATAAGCGAAGGTACCGATGAAGAGTCCCAGCGTCATCTGACTGACGTGATCGCGCCAGAAACTGTTGAGAATGCGGGGGGAGAATTGAATCGATGCGAAGGTGAGCGCGATCAATAGAACGGAATAGACAACGGAAACGATCGTTATGCAAGAGCCGGCGACCGCGCCAAGAAGCAACTGCGACATCGCCGGATCTTTGGGGACGAGCCACGGAAGATGAGCGGCCGCGTGCGCCAGGACAGTGTTAGCCTCCAAATGTGGCAAGATGAACGCGACCAAACTGAGACCGAACATGATCGCAACAGGAAGCAGCAAATAGCCGCCCTTTTGCTCAAGGACCATGTGGCGAATCGTGCTGCGTTCCAACCAGGACATCGATGCTCTCCTTTTCACACAGTAGCAAAGTCAACGACTGCCTTCAATTCTCATCGGATTGGGTAATGTATTAGTCATGTAGTTGCGTCTGGTGGCAATGCTATGGACAAGTTATATCGAATCCTGGTGGCGATAAAGGCACCGTCCGGAGAGACACATTACAATCATGGTGTGTTGTTACTCGGATTCGCTGTGATAGTTCTGCTGGTCGGGCTCTGGAATTTCATCTGCGGCGCAGTGGAATACCGCGAGGCACAAGACACTTTGAATTTTGCCTCGGCACAGGGGAAAATTGTCACCTCCCGCAAGTACTTCAGTCAGACAAGCTCAGGAAGCGGGTATGACTCAGTGGTCAAATACAGCTATACCGTGGGTGGCAAGGAATACTCTGGCCACACGGTATCGTTCAGGACCGCACCGACATTGCCCAGGGACATCGCACAGTTTCCTCTTGGAACGCCCGTGACTGTCTATTACGATCCAAGCAATCCGGCAAAAGCGTGTTTGCAAAAAGGTCAGACAGGCGAAAACATTGCATCGATGGTTATGGCAGGATTTTATGGCGTGGCGGGTGTTGTCTTCTTGTTGATAGGCATGATTGTCGTTTTTTTGCAAAAGCGCAGGATCTCGAAGCAGTCGTAGCCGTTGACGCCACCATATGTAGTGAGCCAAAGAATTTTCATACAAATAGACGCGGAGCCGTTAACTTGGGCAGCACGCATCAAGAAAGTGTCAAGAAACAACTGCCGTCCAATAATAGCCGCCCCAAAAGGCAAGAGCGGTTTTGACAGTTGCTTGACAATGCAGCGGGAAAGCTTGTCTGCATCTTGGCCTCCATGGGCGCAGGTTTTGCCTAAACTGTGGGATGTAGCGCTGGACGGGAATAGATGTCTTCTCCGTTTTATCGAGGATCAATGGGACCAGGGGCGATGAGCCGTGGTACCAGCTCTGACGGCTGTGATGCCGCCAACAAAGTGCTGGAAAACCTTCAATCCATATGCGGCATCAGCGCGTCGGGCGCAGAAGGCAGAAATGCGGCGCTGAAGTTCTCGCAGGCGCTTTCGGGAGACAAATCATCTGCGGGTTATTACGACAAGCTGAGACTGCCGAAGGTCGAACTGTGTCAGGCAAATCCACCCGCCACCAACAACGTGATTAATATACAAAGAGCGGCGGCACAGCTCGCCCGGCCTGGTGTAGTGGACATTAATTCGCGCCTGCCAGCCGGAAATGCTGCTATCACGTCGACGCCGGCAGACAAGCTCGCTGTAGGGGACGTCGGCTCTCACGCCGCGGCCAATCTGGGAACGGGACAACTAGACATGCAGGGGCTGATGCACACAGCGTCGGGAATGGCCGATCCGATCGGCTTCCTTAGAGCCTTTTTCGAGATGCTCAACATTCTTTGTCCAGCGGCTCTTGGGGCAGAATTATTAAACGGAGCAGGCCAGCTGGTCGGCGGGTTGCCCCCCATGGAAATCTACAATATAGGCTACCAGGCGTCGCTCGACATGGAAAAATTGATGGCGAGCGGCCAATAACATATCTGGCAGGCGACAACCTTGATAGATTGTTGATGATTGCGTAGAAACGCGCCATACTTGCTTCACTGGATACTATTGGTCCTGGTACCTGACGGATTAGAGACAAATTCAAATCATTAGCATTGTTGCTCGCAGCGCTGCTGTTGGTGCCGCTCAGCGCCTGTGCCTGGGTGACCGTCGAATATTGCGACGTTTACGTCGGGCAGGAGAAAGTGTTCACCGTCACCAACACCCCGGTGATGTCGGCGGTGGACCGCGCGCAAAGCATTAGCAGCCATATTCAGGCCCTGCTGGCCAATCCCAGCGCTGATCCGCAGCAGCTCACCGTTCGCCGGAGCATTGACGGCGTGCCTGTGATCATGCTGGGGAATGTCGCCATATGTGGTGTCACTGCCGAAGACAGCGCCGCATTCGGCAAGTCACCGCAAGCGGTGGCAGACGACTGGGCGCGAGCTTTAGAAACGAGAATGCTGGAGGCGAAACAGAAAGCCTCATCGGGATCTGTCAAATCCGGACATGAAAGCAAAACCTTGAATGAGCACGCTGTGCTTTTGCTGTTTCTGGAAATAGGTATTCTCTTGCTCACGTCGCTATGCCTTGGTGAGCTGATGGTTCGCCTGGGGCAGCCGGCGATCATCGGGCAGATTTTGGCAGGGCTCGTGCTCGGGCAGACATTTTTCGGCAACTTCTTTCCCGATCTCTTCATTCAAGTCTTTCCGCAGGACAGCTCGCAATCAAAATTAATCGAAGCTGTCTCATGGATCGGTGTTTCCTTTCTCTTGATGTTGACGGGAATGGAAACAGACCCGTCGATGCTGAAACGGCTCGGCAAACCAGCCCTATACTTCGCATTGATCGGATTATTGGTGCCGCTTGTTATTGGTTGCGCAGTATCGCTGTGGATGCCCGAACGCCTGCGCGGCGGTCCCGATACGAAGGTGGCATTTTCCCTGCTCCTCGGCACCGTCTTTGCAGTATCTTCGGTGCCGGTGGTGGCCAAGATACTGATGGACATGAAGTTGCTCAAGCGAGACGTGGGGCAACTTGTGCTTTCGGCTTCCCTGTCGCACGACCTCCTTTGCTGCCTGCTGTTGGCGGTAATAGCGGTTCTGTCCGGCTCCGGCGGCTCCAATGCTAGCAGCCCGTTGCTGACAGCGGTATTTGGCACCATTGCTTTCGTCGCATTCGTCTATTTCGGTCGCCCGATTTTCTTCGCGCTGCTGCGATGGGTTAACAACACAGTCTCGACCCGCGACGGACTGGTCACGGCGATGATAGTGATGCTGCTTCTCGGAGCAGCAACAACCCAGGCTCTGGGAATACATATCGTTCTGGGTGCTTTCGCAGTTGGCGTCATTCTCTCGTTGGCTCCAGTGATCAATCACAAAGTGGTGCGTCCTCTCGAAACGATTACCATGGCATTTTTCGCTCCTATCTTTTTCGCAGCCTCCGGTCTCAACGTCAACCTCGGCGCGCTGCTCGAACCTCAGCTTGCAGGCATAACCCTGTTCTTGTGCGCCGCATCGATGGCGAGCAAGGTAGCGGGCTGCTATTGGGCAGGCAAGTTAACCAATCTGGGCGCCTGGGAATCTCTCGCTGTCGGCGTGGGCGCAAATGCCAAAGGCTCAATGGGTTTGATACTTGCCATGCTCGGCTATTCCCTGCATATCATTACTCTGGACATGCTGGCTATCGTGATTTTCGTCTCTCTATTTTCGACCGCGGCGGCACCGCCCTTGATGAAGTGGACTCTGTCCAAAGTGCAAATGACGGAAGATGAGAAAAAGCGCCTGGCCGATGAAGAGCGACGTTCTCGGACGGTTCTCAGCAGCATACGACGCGTGTTGTGGCCGACATCCGGCAAGGCGCGCAATCGTTTCATCGGCAAGTTGCTCGACAGCATCGGCAAACGGCAGGTGATCGAAACCGTAGTGTTCTGGGTGAAAAAGAGCGGGGCAGAAGGAAAGACTGACAAGCCGTTCGCCAGCATCGCCGCAGCCATTAACACCAAGCACGTTGGATTGGTCAAACGAACGGTACGCTCGGATGCTCCGATCGTTGCTATATCAGACGAAGCGAATCTCGGCTACGACTTACTGGTAATGGCTACCGAGAAGCCGTCTGCCGATGCCGAACATGTGTTCAGTAAGCTGGTCGATGAGGTGATCTTGAACACTACGACGCGGGTGCTTGTCGTTTACGACCCCGCTCAAAACAACGAGCGCGAAATCAGAAGGGTCGTATTACCGGTCAGCGGCTCAGAACTGTCGGTCAGCGCCGGCGAATTCGGCATTTCGCTGGCACACTCGCTGGATGCGAAGATCACATGCTTGAACATCGAAGAATCCGAATCGCAAGAGTTGTACGGAGAAGAAACGAGAAGCGGCGAGAAGATTCAGAAGAACATCACAGAAGAAATCGAGGGCTCGCTGAAAGAGTTAGCTCGCGCGCTCAATGTGGACTTTACGGCGATTCTGCTGCAGGCAACCGCGTATCCGGCGCAAGCGATCGTTCTTGCAGCACAGCAGGAGAACGCCGATCTAATCGTTCTGGGCGCTGAACCGAAAATGGGCAAAGGACTGTTCCTCGGTCATACGATCAATTTCGTGCTGCGCAATGCACCATGCGCGGTGGCGATTTTGAAGATGCACGCATAGAGACGCAGATCTATTTCCAGCGACGCATGTGGCTGACTGTTCGCTGACCGCAACGGCAGCAGATCCCTTAATCAGGCCAGACCTGGAATCACTGGGTCGCAGCGGGCTGATCGGGATTGATTAAGGAACACTCATTCACGCGAAAACGGGTCAATAGACGCACCAGACGAGCATCAACCTTTATAGATTGTTGATGAATGCGTAGAAACGCGCCATACTTGCTTTACTGGATACAACAGGTCCGCTGCAAAACCCAGAAAGTATTATGGAAGCTTCCAGGCCCGACCCAGAAGAAATTCTTGCCAAATTGAAACGCTCGCAGCAGCTTGCCATATCGGGCAAGCTCAAGATCTTCTTGGGGGCGACGGCCGGCGTCGGTAAAACTTACACGATGCTCGAAGAAGCGCAGAAGCTCAAGAAGGAAGGCACTGATGTAGTGGCAGGTTGCGTCGTCACCCACAAAAGGGTGGAGACGGAAAAGCTCTTAGAGGGCTTAGAACAGATTGCGGAAGTGGCCATAGAGTACAAAGGCACAAAGCTATTCGAGTTCGACATCGATGGCGCACTGGCACGAAAACCGGGACTGATACTGATCGACGAGCTTGCGCATACGAACGCACCTGGCTCGCGGCACGAGAAGCGTTGGCAGGATGTGAAAGAGTTGCTCAGCGCCGGTATAAATGTGTACAGCACACTCAATGTGCAACATCTTGAAAGTGCAAATGATGTGGTCCGGCAGATTACTGGTATCACTGTGCGTGAGACGGTTCCTGACTCCTTCTTTGAAGATGCGTATGAGGTGGAGCTCGTTGATCTGCCGCCGGATGACCTGATCCAGCGATTGAAGGAAGGAAAGATTTATCTGCCGGCGTACGGAAAAACCGCGCTCGAAAATTTCTTTCGCAAACCAAATCTGGTGGCACTGAGAGAATTGGCGTTGCGCTCCCTGGCTGAGCGGATCGACACGCAGGTGCAAGAGTACAGGCGCGAAGAAGCAGGAGCGGATGTCTGGGCGCTGGCGGATAGAATGCTGGTATGCGTGGGACCGAGTCCATTGTCGCAGCGGCTCGTGCGGGCCACCAAACGCATGGCCACGCGCCAGCACGCTGATTGGATAGCAGTTTTCGTCGACACGCCGAAGATGGCCAGATTGCCGCAACGCGATCGCAGTCGCGTGGTTAAAACGCTTGAGCTGGCAGAACGGCTCGGCGGAGAAACTACGACAATACCAGGCACAGACGCCAGCGATGAACTGGTGTCTTACGCGCGCCGGCACAACATCACGAAAATCGTGATCGGCAAACCGGCCCGCCCGCGTTGGCGCGAACTCATTTTCGGCTCACTGGTCGACGATTTGATCAGAAAAAGTGGCGACATCGACGTCTATGTAATTACTGGTGACAGGCAGCAGCAAGACCTACCGCCGACGCAGTATCAGCCGAAACCAGTCAGTTGGCGAGGTTATCTCTTCGCTGTAGTGGTGGTGGCACTAGCCACGGTGCTGGTGAAACTCTGGGCTCACGTGCTGGCGGAAGCCAATCTCGTTATGGTTTATCAATTGGCAGTCGTGCTTACCGCGATCAAATATGGACGCGGCCCGTCAATTCTTTCCGCGTTGATCAGCGTCATGGCCTTTGACTTCTTTTTCGTTCCTCCGTACTTTTCTTTTGCAATTTCTGACACACAGTACCTGATCACATTTACAGTGATGCTGGTGATCGGATTGTTGCTGAGCACTCTTACGTCGACGATTCGAGCACAAGCGTATTCGGCACGTCAGCGTGAAGATCGCACCGCAGCGTTGTATGCGATGTCGCGGGAGCAAGCAACGGCAATGACAAAAGAACAAGTGATCGAGAAGTCGGTCAAACACATTTCGGAAGTATTCGATTCCAAAGTCGCGGTGCTGATGGAAGATGAGCACGGCAAATTCCATCCGGTCGAAGATACGTCAAACGCGAGTTTCGAAGTCGATCCAAAGGAGCTCGGCGTTGCTCAATGGGTGTTTATAAACGGCTTGCCCGCCGGTCACGGCACCAGCACACTGCCAGGATCGAGGGCAATGTACCTGCCGTTGTCTACCGCCGGGGGCCGAATTGGAGTGATCGGCTTGTTAGGATTAGTTCCCGATCGCGTTTTTCATCCAGAAGAACTGCACCTTCTGGAAATGTTCACCAACCAAATGGCGCTCGCCGTCGAAAGGGCGCTGCTCACTAAAGAAAAGCTGTCAGCAGCAGCCGCCGCCAAGCCCGATGCGGAAAAAGCCTAGTTCCGCACCGGCGCCGGCTGCCCGCCGGCGATTTCACAAGTCTGCTGCGACGACTCGCCAATACATGCCATTTTTGCGTTGCATCAGGGCGGCACCGATCAGTTCACGGCGCAAGGTGGCGAAGTCGGGGTGATGCTTACCGATGACAGCATTGACTTCCTTTTCGCTGTAACGCTTGTCCAGCTTGAACCTTTCGGCAAGCCATTTGAGAATGACAAAGCGTTTCTTGCGGCTGGCTGGGATTTCTTTGAGGCGATTGCCATCAAAGAAATCGCCCAATATTTTGCGCTCCCAAGCGTCTTCTGCAATGGAATCATCGACAGTCAATCGATCGAGTGCTGATACGTTTTTGGAGAGCTTTCGCAAGGGCTCAACATTCAATCTATATAAATGGGTCGTACCATCTGTGCGCATGTGAACCAGACCGATTTCCTTCAACTTCGACAGATGATGAGACACGGTTGGCGGGCGCAACCCGAGCAAACTCGCCAGCTCGTCAACGCTGCGTTCTTTAGAGGCGAGCGAACCTATAATTTTCAGCCGGCTTTCATCCGACAAAACTTTGAAGAAGCTGAGTAAATTAGTGAATTCAACAGAAGACATATTCGGACCCTTCGTAGACGTGTGTCTAATTAGATAGACATCTAATTAGATCTATATCAAATTAAGTCAAAGCTGTCAAATGAACCACAGCAGGCATGCTTACCCGAACGCTGCTCCATTTGGCCGCAGGCATTTGCCAAAGTCTGGCGAGATCAGAATTGTACGATCGGCACGGCTCACTTATCTTTGATGAAGTCGGCGGTCCAAGATTTAAAGCCCTCAAGATCATCTGGTCCCACGCCAAAGATTCCGTGCGTTCCTTCCGCGGAGATTGTGCAAACAGCGTTGGTCGGGCGGCCCTCCAGCGGATAGGAGCGCTCTAGTGTGAGTATTCGTGTCTCTATTTTGCTTTTGTCGAACAAAGCTAGAAACGGAATGCGCAAGAAGACCGCAATGTAAATGCATTCATTTGGACGCTCTGCCGGCGGCATCAGCACGATTACTCGCGTGTAACCATGAATTTCGTCGGTCACGCTGGTGAGCTCGCCGGGCAACTGCCGTTCTGACTCGGGAAGTTCTTCGCCGATGCGCATCCATAAATTGCGTAAAATACCCGGCAATTTGTTGGTGAGAGCGGCATCTCTAAACTTTTTCGGATCGTAGTTGACGAATTGAGGCATAACCTTGAAAGCAAATTGGAAATGATGCGGTCTGGCGCGAATGAACGGAGCAGATTCTGGGGCTTGCCCTGACGTTGTTGTCGGTTCTTCTTGCATGTTCGTATCTCCACCCAAGGTAGTGGTATCGCTCACGGTGTTCGGGCGACGATTATTCAGGACTCCGCAGTCTTCATTGTATGTCTTTTTAAATAAGAGCGCGCTTTGGATTTCGCAAACCGGCATTAGCAGGAGGATCTCGAAATATGAGAAAACTCTTGACATTCCCCTGGGTTGCAACTGTCCACAACTCTCCGCTAGCGGATAGAATGGAATTAGCGACCCCGAAAATAGTTTCCGAATACCGCGCATCCGGTCGTACTGGGTGTGTCAGGTTCGGCTGCGAGGTTAAAATGGACTTCAAATCGAAACTGGCTATCCAAGCGCCAATTGAAAAGCTGATCAGTCACCCGACGATCGGCAAAGTTCCTGCCGCGCCAATGGTAATAGCGGAGTCCCCAGAAGCACCGCCTTCTGACACAAGAATCAACCCGACAGTTTCCGCAGGAGAGATTCAGTGGCACAAAGATTTTTCAGCCGCGCGCATTGCAGCCGGGAAGAGCGGCAAGCCGGTCCTTTTGTTTCAGATGATGGGAAGGCTCGACCAACGGTTCTGTTGAACCAATGCTCGATTGGCGAGAACCGTGCTGTTCTCCAACGAATCAATAGCATCATATATAAATGATCACTTCGAGGCGGCATGGGAAATGGTCCGACCGGTTCCGATGATCACGATCGATTTCGGCGACGGTCGGGTTGTGACGCGGACGTTACGCGGCAACATAGCTATGTACGTTTGTGCTCCAGACGGTCAGGTGCTCGACGTGTTACCTGGAATTTACGAACCGAAAACGTTCCTTGACCAGCTCGGACAGCTGCGCTTGCTGTTTGAATACTTCAAGCAGTACCGATTTCAGAGTTCAGCTTTGCAGGAGTATCACTTACGGCACGCTAAGGCTCTGGCGCAGGGACGTATTCCTGGAAGGCTTTTGCTTCGCAAGGAGGCTCCTCGAATTCTCGATCTGAGCAAACGGTTTATCGAAACATCCACTACTCAACTGATTAAAAGCATGGTGACAATCGAAAAGGAGCAGCCTGCTGGTATCGCTGCACGATGGCTAGCGATTCGCCAGCAGGTAAGAAAGAATCCGCTTCTGGCTGTCTTATCCAACGACGTGCCTCTGCATTCCAAGGCCGATCTATCGAACTGGGACGCACTGATAGAAGATACCCGCATCAATGAAACCAAACGGCGATTTCAGATTCATGCAAAATTTATGCAGCTATCGGCGTTTCAGCCTGAGGACATTAAGTCATGGATCTATCGAGAGGTGCTTAAATGCGACATCGACGATCCTTACTTGGGGCTCGGTGCGAACCTGTTTGCCACCAATCCGTTCAACCAAGAGGACGCGGTACATGCTTAACTAGAAGACTTCCCGACCGAACGTAGACCGACCGAATGAGCGTGAGCAAAAATGTGCCTCACGCTCATTTGTTGTATGTGCCGCCATTTCAGCGCCAGGTTCATTGATACAGAGCCAGCAAATCCTTAGCCGTATGAATCAACACTCGCACCAATTCCGGTGGCGACTGGATTTCTGCATTTGCACCTAATTTGAAGGAACTGGCGAGCATAGAAATCGACGCTGGATGCGGGCATCCACATATCAATCACACCACTGCCATCAGAGACGCGCGTCAATCCTTGATGAAACGCACTCCAATCGAGCGCCTTCATGCCGAGCGCCGTTATGGTGGCCCGCAAGCGAAGCTTCTTTGTATCGAGATCTGGGGACTGGTGCAGCCATTGAGTCAGTGTCATCGGCGTGCGAGGTCCCACATTTGGTGCCTGTTTCAACGACGTGACTCGATCTGCACGCAGCCACGAGTGAGCGTTGCGTCGATAGTCATAACACGCGCAGTACCAGAAGCCCAATGCGGCGACAAGACCATACGGAAAAATCAGTCGTTCAGATGCGCGCTGCCGTGAATCGTATTTGACGCGCAGATGCCTTCGATCGATTGCTGCTTGCAGGAGCTCCTGCAGCAACGGGGCTTCGTAAGTCCGCTCTACACCCACTACCGCAACCCGCTCGCGCAGCCGATCAAGGTCGCGCACCACCTCCGGTGAAAGGGCGCAACGCAGTTTGGTGATCGCCGATACGCTAGCTTGTCGGAATGGCGACGGTGCGTCTTGCAGAACTGCTTCGTACGAGAGGATCAGACCCAGCGCTTCGTCGGCGAACAGCGACAAAGAAATTGGCCGGTGCGGATAGGCAAGGCTGTAGCCGCCACCCGGTCCCGGCGATGCAGCCAGCGGTACACCCATCGCCGATAGAGCCTGCAGATCGCGCAACATCGTGCGCCGCGAGATACCGAACCGCTCAGCCATTTCCTGCACGGTAAAGCGTCCGGTCTGCGCCTTCACTAGATTTATTAACTCAAGTAGGCGCTCGGTACGAGACAAAAGGACTCGGCTCCAGAAATGGTGACAGAAACTGTCACCATTATGCCTTAGAGTGAAAGGAAATGGAAAGAAAAAACAGATTGGAGAAAGAAGAATATGGACGCATCGCCGTTGCAAATCGCCGCTCTACAAAGCGGAAAGACCGTGCAAATCCGCCCGCACGGAAATTCCATGCGCCCCAGGGTGTGTGATGGTGCCAGAGTGACAGTCGCTCCCTGCCAGCCCGAAGACCTGAAAGCTGGTGACATTGTTTTGGTGAAAGTGCGCAGGCAAGTGTATCTTCATTTGATCAAAGCAATTGAAGGTAAGCGTTTTCTGATCGGCAACAACCACGGCCGCATAAATGGATGGGTTGGACCAAATTGCATATATGGAATTGCCACCATTATTGAAAATCAGGCTGGATAACCGGTTTCGCTCCGCCTGGGAATGCATCAGCAAATGCAATGCTCATCGAGCCTTCGGTGCGATAGGGACAATCGCCAATTTCTAAAGAGACAATGAAACGGTTGCCAACTGATTTGAAATCAGGTATAGAATAACGATCATCAACCCCCATCGCTCAACTGGTAGAGCACCGGTCTCTAAAACCGAGAGTGCGGGTTCGAGCCCCGCTGGGGGTAGTTAAAGCAGTAAGTGTGATAAGCGAGAAAACAGAATGCCTGGCTAGGTAAACAATCAAAGAGGACCTCCTGAACGACAAACATTGTTGTTGTTGCTTTGTCGTTTATTTTCAAAAGGAGTTTCTCAATGAATACCATTGGCAGATCTGTCACGTGTAATTTTTTCAAGAACGCTGATGGCTATGCTCAGCTTAGAAAGGCATGGTCCCAGGCGATGCAGGCTCGCACGAAGCTGAGCGCCGCTCATCACGCGCTCTATCTCATTTTGTGCGGCAAAAACTGGACTAAGTCCTTCACGCAAGCAAAGCGATTCACGCACCCAGCCGAGTTGGCGATTGTGCGTGTCAGATATCGTCTTGCGATTGTTCCCAAACAAATGCGCAAGGAGCGAAGCAAGGTATACGAATACTTTTCTGAATACCTTGCCGATGACGCTGAAGACTTTATCGAGCCGTTATTGCCAAAAATAATGGAGATGGAAAGCGCGATCAAGGAAGGCAAGCCATTCGAACCTTATCGAACACCGGCAGGGGTGCAAGGAAATGGATGAAGCGATTCCCTACTGTTATTGCTTCGTGCGGTCCGACTTGTCGGCATCTCAGCAGATTGTTCAACTGGGTCACGCCTGCCTCGAGGCAGGCAAGAATTTCCAGCATGCGCCGAATACTCATATTGTTATCTTTCGCGTTAAGAATGAGGAAAAACTGCTCTGTGCGGCAGCGGATCTTAATGATGCCGAAGTGCAATATGCCTGCTTTTACGAACCGAATGCTCGGATTGGTTACACGGCGATTTCTACAGAACCGATTTATGGTTTGCAGCGTGAGATCTTTCAGGGATTTGCCCTGATCTGATAAGCGGAATTAGGTGTGGTGCGCAGAAGGAAATACTTTCTGCGCACTATGACAGTTTCGTTAAACTGGGATCACAGCGATCCAGCCATTTGGTACCACATTCGGTATCATTAGACAATGGAGCGATCAAGTCGGAAATATCTTGCGTCGATTATTCTTTGTACCAAGATTTTCCATCGGCAATAAACCGATCGACTTTGCCGGCACTGGAATTAGATGTTACTTCGATTCCACCGCCAAAAGTGGCTCCATTGTCGGTTTTGTATGTAATCGTTGTGCCCTTACCCGCATTGCATACAACGATCTCTCGCCCACCTGAACCGACTGCCGTGGACAGCGTACAAACACATGTCTGTGAAACGAAGTAAGCACAATTGGGCAACGCCGTGAAGTCGGCATTTTCGCTGACGGGATTGAAGTTCTGCGCCGATACACCACTGCCATCGATCTGGATTGCCGATGTCTTTACATTACTGGACCAAAAGCCGTGGTGTCCGCCGGTCACTCTGATTCCGCCTGAACCAAATATGGGATATTGTTCGCCAGCATTACCAAGCACCAGGGCCACGTTTTCATCATTGACATTGCTCTCATGTTTTGCCAGTGCGGCAATCGAAAGCAGTGCCACCAACATAGCTGGGAGCATCAAGCGTATCTTTGATCTCACTTTCATAAGGACGTTGTTATTTCGAGGAGCAACAGTTCAATGACTGCCGCCCATTCTTCGCCGCGCGGATCATAATTTCAGTATTGGGATAGAGTTCAAACTGCGTGAATTCGCTGAAACGATCCAGGCGTTTGCGAATCTCTTCCGGTCCCAGACCACGCAGGCGGTCACAGCTGAATTGCTCGACATTGAATGAAGCCATGACAGAACCATAAACGATCGCGCGCCGCAGCGTCGTATCGTCGATCTTGCCCTCCTGGGCCAGGTAGCCCATGAATCCTCCGGCAAAACTATCCCCTGCACCAGTGGGATCGAAAACATTTTCAACAGGGAAGGCCGGCGTTGCGAAATATGCATCATCGCAGAAGAATGCAGCACCGTACTCTCCACGTTTCACCACCAGCATTTTGGGACCCATCTTCAAAATCGATTTCGCAGCCTTGATCAGATTGGACTCTCCTGCGAGTTGTCGCACCTCTGCATCATTGATGATGAGCGCATCGACAACAGCAATAGTCTTGAGAAGCTCAGCGCGAGTGGTGTCAATCCACAGGTTCATCGTATCCATTGCTACGAATTTCGCCTTTGATTGCTCACGAACATCCCGCTGCAAAGTCGGTTGAATGTTTCCCAAGAACAGAAAAGGCGCGTTGCGCGCATCTTCAGACAACTCCGGTTTGAAATCGCCGAAGACATTCAGTTGTGTATCGAGCGTATGAGCAGTGTTGAGATCAAAACCGTATTCACCAGCCCAGAAGAATGTCTTGCCGCCCTTTATGCGTTGCAAACCTGAAGTGTCGATGCTGCGCTCATGAAATACGGATTCGTCTTCTTCTGTGAAATCGCCACCGACGACCGCCACAACAGAAACATCCGTGAAGAAGGAAGCAGCCGTAGAGAAGTGCGTAGCAGATCCGCCTAAGCTGCGTTCACGAGAGCCGAAAGGCGTTTTGATCGAATCGATGGCTACGGAACCAACAACAAGCACTGAAGACATTTACTGTTCCTCTATGGGGAGTCCAAACACGTTTGCCAGACAGCCGCAGTAGCCGCTGCAATACAGGTTGGCGCAGAAATTCGACAGAATAGATTATCATGGGGCGGCGGACTGGCGTCCGTGTGTTTTTTCTCACCAATTGACGCGTTGTGAAGAACCAATCAGGACAATCCTTTCAGTTGCATAGCCAAACCTTGGTTAAGCAAAAATAAGTGTTATTTGCCATCCCCAGGTGTCTGTCCCCGAGCCTGGTCAAACGTGATCTTCCGGATCGCCCCGATCATAGAAACCGACCTTCGGAAAGCGTCGCCGCAAATCGGCCACCTCTTCCTTCGTTATTTTCGAGCAACCGGCACAATACACGTGGTCGATGTTGCTGTTATGTTCCAAAAGATCGGTGATGCCTTTGGCCGTGACCTGGGTCCGGCTCAATCCGATGCTTTGCAAACTGGGAATGTTACGCAAGTATTGAATCGCTCCGTCGTCCAGCCACTTATTGTTCTCAAGTTCGAGAGTGCGAAGGTGAGAGTGAGCCAGACAGGCCAGCCACCGGTTGGTAAATTCGCTCAGATCTCGGAGTCGCAGTGAAGACAAGTTTTTCATTTTAGAAACTGCCTCGAGCCCTCCATCGGAAATGGGAGTCGATGAGACTTCAAGACGAATCAGCTGCTCCATTCTTGAAAGATATTTGAGCCCGAGATCTCCAACCCGTGTGCGATCAGCGATTATGGAGTTCAAGCCGGTGCAGTGCGAGAGTCGTTCCGCGCCTGTGTCATCGAAATTTGTGTCTTGCAGATCCAGTCTGGTAATATCCGGTCTTTTCACAAACACTCCAAGGCTTTCATTGTCGATGACACCGAAGGTTAGATCGACAGCTTTGATCCATGGCGAGTCAGCGATCTGTTTCATCTGGTTCGCATTGAGCGTATGAGCTCTCAACCTAAAATCCGCATGCTTGTCGGCGATCGCCTTTCTCAAAACGATTTCGGTGTCCGCAGTATTACCTACGCCCATGGCATTTGTAAGATCCCCGAAGACAGTGGTTTTGCCGCCTGGATCGTCATCAGCAAGGCGCACTGGTGGGTGCCCGGTGCCGACAGCAGCATTGCCCGTGGTGCGTGATTGATAGACCAGATAACCCGCAGTGCCGAATAGAATTGCGCTCAGGATCCAAACCATTACCAGGAGATTGAGCGGTACAGATATGGTTCCTGATTTTACGTTGAGCCTTCTGTTATCCGGACCAAGAAGCGATGGCGCGACGGTGTCTCCGCTGCCGACTGATGCCAGGTCGAGGGCGAGGACTCCCAAGTCCTGATATCGATCGGCTGGTGATTTGGCCAGCATTTTTGCCACAATTCGTTCGAGTTCTTTGGGAAACTCTCTGCCTAACGCGCACTCTTTTAAAGTCGGGGCGGTCTCAGACATGTGACGCATCATGGTTGATAATGCGTTCTCGCCAAGAAAGGGGGCCGTTCCAGTCAACGCTTCAACGAGCACGCAACCGAGCGAGTAAACATCACTCCGATTGTCGATCTTGTCACCTTTGCACTGTTCCGGGCTCATATATAAAGGACTGCCGAAGATCTCTCCCGTACGAGTGAGTGCCTGCATCTCACCGCCCTCATGCTGCATCAGCTTCGCGATTCCGAAATCAACGACTTTGACACTGCCTTCGGTGCCCAGTTGCATAGCATCGACGATCATAATATTGCTCGGCTTCAGATCGCGGTGCACAATACCTTGACCGTGTACGGCCGCCAGTCCGAAACACACGGGAACGAAAATAGCAATTGCTTCTTCCACAGAGACGTGCGACTTTGATTTGACCAAGTCCGCCAAAGTCATGCCTTCGACGAAGTCCATCACCAGAAATGGCGTTCTGTCGTCGAGCATGCCAAAATCATGAACTGCAATAAGGTTCGGATGATCGACGGCGAAAGTTGCGCGTGCTTCATGCTGAAAGCGGCGCACAACATTGTCATTCACATCGCGTCCGTTGATGGTCTTGAGCGCCATCTCCTTATGGACGAAGATCTGTTCGACTTTATAAACAACGCCCATGCCGCCCTGTCCACATTTGGATAGGACGCGATATTTTCCGCTCAGCAATGTTCCTTGGGCAAAATCCGTAGTCACAGTACTTCCGATCTGCTCTTGCCCCTCGCTTATCTTGGCTGACGGATCTTTCCAATCGGGCATAATCAGCCTCAACAGTTCCTCCCCCATATTTGCCCAAAAATCGCCTGTCGAAACGTTCCAACCCCTGAATCTCTGGGAATTCCGGCTCGTTCCACTGAAGATTACTGGAACCTTTGCAGGGCGGGAAGGCTGAATCTGCCTTGTGAAACTTCTGCCTTGGGCCAATACATGCGCATCATCAACTTGAACTTGCCCGCCGGCGAGTGGTATCAATCCACAAGTTCATCGTATCCATTGCTACGAATTTCGCGTTTGACTGCTCACGAACATCGCGCTGCAATGTCGGTTGAATGTTTCCCAAGAACAAAAAAGGCGCATTGCGCGCATCTTCAGATAACTCAGGTTTGAAATCGCCGAAGACATTCAGTTT
>Ga0206819_10059_pt2 | contig 39518 bp, 34 predicted proteins | sample Alteio_BWOrgCont_87_FD_152855 | JGI IMG/M metagenome (GOLD analysis project Ga0206819, IMG submission 152855) | Enriched cells from forest soil in Barre Woods Harvard Forest LTER site, Petersham, Massachusetts, United States -... | ecosystem: Environmental > Terrestrial > Soil > Temperate forest >... | reverse complement strand
AGACCAACGAAAAAAATGCGGAAAAATAAATTAAGCCGAGAAACCGCAAAACAATCCAGCGCGGGATCAGGTGGTCCGAGGCGCCTTGCTCCGAGTCAAATAGCCATCGGAGGGCGGAAGCAAGATCCCAGTCCATGAACGCTTGGCATTATAAACGGTGGGTTCTGGCGTTCGCGGCCCCACGGAATACATTCAGAGCAACGAGTCAGTTAGTTTTGGAAGGGCTTTGACGCTGGCATGAATTGTCGGGTTGCGGGAGGAGCTAAACTATCACTATTCGCCGCGGCTCGACAGAGCGACGACGGTGTCCATCTGATCCCTGGCACCGTTGTCCAACACTTTGATGGTGAAGTTAACCGTTATTTTGGCCTGCGTTTCGACCGCCTGCCCGTTCTGCAGATAAGGCTTGAACTGCCATCGTCGTGCCGCTTCCTGGGCTGCCGTGGCGAGAATGGCAGGACCGCTCAGCACGCGCAGATCGCGGATGACGCCGTCGGCTCCGATGAACGCCTGCAGCAGAACTGATCCTTGCACCTTCATTTGACGGCCGAGCAAAGGATATGACGAGTCAGGCGACTGTTGGGCTGGAACCTTAACCGAAGCCATCTGCACTCGCTCTGCAGCTACCGTGGCCGGACCGGCCTCGGCCGCGCGGGTCGCTCTGGAGGGCGTCGTAACTTTCACGCTGTTGCCACCAACATGGACCGTATCGCGTGCGTCGCCGGCAATCACTTCCACTTCGAGCGGTGGAACTACTGCTGGCTGAGTCGTATTGCTGCTCGCTGGGACGATATGCCGTGCAGCTATCACAGTCCCGACGGAACTCTTTGCAGCAACCTGCACCGACGCTTTAGGCGCGGGAGTTGGTGATGTTTTTGCAACGCTGCCCGGAATCCACTCGGGCGTTGTTTCATCGGCGACGGCTGCGTTCGCATCGCTGAACCAGAAGTCGCGATCTTTTACTACCAGCACACCGAGAGCAACCAGCAGCAGGACGAGAGACAGTAGCAAACGGCTGCGGTCATTTGCGTGAGCCGCATTCGCCCTGCTCGTTTCGACTTGCCGTGTTGTGGTCTGCTGCAGCATTTTGATCGCTGATTGTTAGTGTGCACTACTAAGATGATGCGTCCCGAGCTTTAGCACAATGGCACGAGCGGCTAACTGCCATAGCACGAGCGGCTAAGCGTATGGCACGAGAGGGCCATATAGACTGAGCGCGGTTTTATTACAAGACACCGGACGCCTTGCAGAAGCCCATAGTCATTCTCCTGCAAATAACGCTGCGAGATGCATCGTCGCGCGGGTCAACCATCCAGCAGAAAAATTAGAATCGCGAACGCTCGTGGCCACTTTTCAACATGTTGGTGGAAAACATTGTGGAAAAGGGAGGAACCATCTTTGTAACTGTCTCAGCGAGTGATGCTTCTACACCTTGCACTGAGTTGGTTGCTGGCACTTTAGTGGTAAGTTGAAATTCAAGCGTCGTCGTAACCGAGGAAATTGATTTGAAGATCAGACTCGACAAATTACTGCTCGATCGTGGACTTGCAGGTTCACGTGAGCGCGCGCAAGCGTTGATTCTGGCGGGCAAGGTTCTGGTCGGCGGACAAAAAAATAGAAAAGGCCGGCACTGGTGTAGACGCGGACGCCGATATTCGTCTCTTGGGCGAAGACTTGAAGTACGTCAGCCGCGGAGGTCTCAAACTGGAAAAAGCGCTCGAGTACTGGCACATTGAGGTTGCCGGCAAAGTCTGCCTCGATGTTGGAACGTCCACCGGCGGTTTCACGGATTGCCTGCTTCAGCAGGGAGCCGCGCGGGTGATCGCCGTCGACACCGGCCACGGCCAGATTGAATTCCGTCTGCGGCAGGATGCGCGGGTGCGCCTGTTGGAAAAGACCAATGCGCGTTATTTGACGCGCGAACAGGTTGGCGAAGCCGTAGACTTCATCTCGATGGATGTTTCGTTCATCTCCGCGACCCTGATTCTACCGGCGGTTATCGCAGCAGCATTTCCCGAGTCTTCGGACGAGCGTCGAGGCCGGCGGATGGTTGTGCTGGTCAAGCCGCAGTTCGAGGCTGGCCGCGAACACGTTGGAAAAGGCGGCATCGTACGCGATCCCGCCGCACACGCGGCTGCCGTCGAAAAGGTACGCCGGGCGATTCTGGCGCAGAATTGCACGCGTGTGGATGTGATCGAGTCCCCGATTCTGGGCGCGGAAGGGAATCGGGAGTTTTTGCTGTTTGCTGTTTTCTAAACTTGCTTGTTTCACCCGACACGTAAAATCTTTCTTCACGATTTCGGTACAATTCAAAGTTCACCATGGAAATCGGACCGATTCCACCCGCCAAAGGAAAAGCCGCAGCCATCGTCTCCAAGCCGGACAAGCCTGAGCTGGCAAAGATTGTGCCGGGGCTGATCGACTGGTTTCGTCAGCATCGATACCAGTTGGTGGTGGACGTGGAGACATCGCCGTATGCGTCCGGTGTCGAGGTGCTTCAGCGCGACGAAATGGCTTCGCGCCCTTTGAACCTGGTGGTCGTGCTGGGGGGCGACGGCACGTTACTTTCTGCCGCGCGTTCCATGGCCAAGGCCGCAATCCCCGTGCTGGGCGTGAACTTGGGTTCCCTCGGGTTTCTAACCGAAGTGCCGTTAGAAGAGCTCTATCCGACTCTGCAAGGCGTAGAAGAGGGATGTTGCAATGTAGAGGCGCGCTCGATGGTGCATTGCGAGTTGATCCGCAACGGTTCGCTCGTCGCAACTTATGAAGCCCTGAACGACATCGTCGTGGGCAAGGGAACTATTGCACGGCTCAATCACTGCGCTGTTTACATTGATGGGGCATTCGTCTCTGTTTACAAAGCAGACAGTCTGATTGTCTCGACTCCAACCGGCTCAACTGCGTACTCACTGGCGGCCGGCGGACCCATTCTTATGCCGGCTGTCGATGCGTTCGTGGTGACGCCAGTGGCAGCCCATTCCTTGTCGCTGCGGCCGCTTGTAGTGCCCGACACTTGTGCGATCGAGATCGTGGTGAACACCGGTTTGGACGAAGCCTACCTGAGCGTCGACGGTCAGATCGGTATGCCGATGTACGATGGCGACCGCCTCGCTTGCCGCAAGTCGGAGCACCAGGTCAAACTGTTGCGAATCAAAGGAACATTCTTTGATGTGCTGCGAGCCAAGCTGAAGTGGGGACAGAGGTAGAGTGTTGGATGGATTCTAAAGTTTCTCGCTCCGCCCGTGCAGCCAAACATCCAACGATGAAAATGAAATTCGCGGTCCTGCTCCTGTTCTGTGTTTTCGCGAGCAATCTCCTGGCGCAGCCCAAACCGTCGGCTAGCCTCATCATCACCAACGCCAAAGTCTGGACCGTGGACAAAGCACAACCCACGGCGCAAGCCGTCGCTGTTCTTGGCGACCGGATTGTTGCTGTCGGGTCTAATGTCGACGTGGGTGCCTGGCGCGGCCCCGACACCAAAGTGATCGATGCTGGCGGAAAATTGCTCCTGCCCGGCTTCAACGATGCTCATGTCCATTTCGTCGATGGCGGCGAAAAACTGGATGCTGTTCAACTCAACGACGCCCGCAGCAAAGACGAAGTCGTTCGTCGAATCGCTCAGCAGGCAAAAAAAACTCCAAAAGGAGAGTGGATTCAAGGAGGCGATTGGGACGAGACGAAATGGAGTCCTCCCAGCCTGCCGACCAAGGAGCTGATTGATCCGGCAACTCCCGACAATCCTGTTTTTCTCAGCCGCTACGACCTCCACTCCGCGCTGGCGAACTCGGCAGCGTTGCGTTTGGCGGGCATCACATCGCACACACCCGATCCACCGGGAGGCGTGATCGTTCGGGACGCGCAGGGTAATCCGACCGGAGATCTGAAGGACGCGGCCACGGAACTCGTGTTTAAAGTCATTCCCCCGCTCTCGCGCGAACAGCGCCTGCGCGCCGTGCGGCGAGCTCTGGAGCACGCCGCTTCGCTCGGAGTCACCAGCGTACAAAACCTGCGCCCGGACTACGCCGACATCGCGGCCTACGCTGAACTCTTGCAGAATGGCGAACTGACCGCGCGCGTTTATGCCGCGCCTCTGATCAGCGAAGTAGATGACCAGGTGAAGATCGGTATTCGGCACGCCTTCGGAGGGCCGTTCCTCCGGATTGGCGCAGTCAAGGCTTTCGCCGACGGCTCGCTCGGTTCTCGCACCGCATATTTCTTCGAACCGTACAGCGATGAATCGGGCAATCGCGGATTGCTCGCCGGCGGAATGCAACCGCTTTCCCGGATGCGCGATCGCATGGTGGAAGCCGATGCCGCCGGTTTGCAAATCTGCTCACACGCAATTGGCGACCAGGCCATTTCCATAATCCTTGATCTGTACGCGGATGTAGTCAAAACTAACGGTCAGGCCGACCGGCGGCTCCGCATCGAACATGCGCAACACATGGCGGCAAAGGATTTTGACCGCTTCGCCGAGCTAAACGTGATTGCTTCTGTACAGCCCTATCAGGTGATTGACGATGGACGCTGGGCAGAAGCACGCATCGGTCACGATCGCGCCAGCCGTACTTACGCTTTTCGCACGTTTCTAAATCATGGCGTGCATCTGGCTTTCGGCACCGACTGGTACGTCGAACCGCTCAATCCATTGTGGGGTGTTTACGCTGCCGTCACGCGTGCGACTCTGGACGGAAAGAACCCGAACGGCTGGTTTCCCGAGCAGAAGCTCACGGTAGCGGAGGCTGTCGAGGCCTACACCATGGGCTCGGCATACGCCGAATTTCAGGAGAAAGAAAAGGGCTCAATCACGCCCGGTAAACTTGCAGACCTGGTGCTTCTGAGCGACGACATATTTTCCATCGATCCGGCAAAGATTCGCGAAGTGAAGGTGCTGAAAACCATGGTGGGAGGGAAAGTTGTCTGGGATCAGGATAGGAAGCAGCAGTATTCCACTTTAAATTAAGCTTCGCAGCGAACCAGGTCGGCGAAGGTCTCTCGTCGTCGGATCACTTTGACCGATTTTCCATCCACCAGCACTTCCGTCGGCCGCGGCCGGGAATTGTAGTTCGAAGTGAGGACCATTCCGTAAGCCCCGGTGTCGAGCAGCGCCAGCAGATCCCCTTCTTCCATGATCGGGAGTTCGCGGTCGCGGGCAAAGAAGTCTCCGGTCTCGCAGATCGGTCCCACGACATCGAATTTCTCACGCGCAACTTTGTCTGATGATTCGTCAGGCGCACGCACGGAGACGATCTCGTGATACGCGTGATACAGCGAGGGCCGAACCAAATCATTCATTGCCGCATCGACCACCAGAAACTTTTTCTTGCCATTGGTTTTCTTGTAAAGCAGTCGTGTGAGCAGCACTCCGGCCGGTCCGACAATGGAACGCCCGGGCTCGAGCAAGAGATGAACGCCGAGATTCTTTAGAGGGGTCGTCAATGCATCCGCATAAGACGCGACCTGTTCCGCGAAGTTTGGCGCGTCGCGATTCTCATACGAAATACCGAGCCCGCCCCCGGCATCGACATACTTGATGGCATGTCCGTCTGCCCGCAGCGTTCGCGCCAGCTCTGCCACTCGCTCCATAGTTGCGGTGAACGGCTTGACGTCGGTGATCTGGGAGCCGATGTGTACGCTGATGCCGGCGATTTCCAACCACTTCGTTTCGGATGCGCTGGCGTATAGGCCGCGGCCTTCCTCAATAGGGATGCCGAATTTGTGTTGATGCAAGCCTGTCGAAATATAGGGATGCGTTTCGGCGGAAACGTCAGGATTCACCCGCAGAGCAATCCGCGCCTTCTTTTTTCGCCGAGCCGCACATTCCGCCAGAGTCCACAGTTCTGATTCGCTCTCTACATTGAACAGCAGCACACCAGCGTTCAGCGCAGCTTCCATTTCATTCGGCGTTTTGCCCACGCCCGAGAAGACTACTTTTTTTGCAGCGCTTCGGCTAACGCGAAGCACCCTCTCCAGTTCTCCTCCGGAAACTACATCGAAGCCGCAACCCATCTTCGCCAGCAAACGCAATATGCTGAGATTCGAGTTTGCCTTCACGGAATAGCATACGGTGTGTGGAACTTTGCGAAAGGCGAGTTCAAAGGCTCGCATTCGCTCACGAATCATCGACCCGGAATAAACGTACAGCGGGGTGCCGAAGCGCTCAGCCAGATCTGTGAGAGATACCTGGTCACAATGAAGCGCGGAATGCCAGACCTTGGCATGCCTGGAATCATCGTATAAAAACGCCGACGGACGGCCTTCGCGCCGCTTCGCGATGCGATTCACTTGCGCTTCCCGGGAGTGCCCTTGACTCGAATGGCAACCACGGTTTGGTCGTCGAACGCTTCCTCACCTGAGGCGTGTTCGGCCACAGCCTCAAAGATCGTTTTCACAATCTCGTCCGCCGAAGCGTTGGGATGCGCTGCCACAATTTCTCCCACGCGCTCGCGGCCAAACAGGTCTTCAGCTTTGTTGGCAGCGTCAAGAATGCCGTCGCTGAAAAATACGAACATGTCTCCGGGTTTCGCCTTAAAACTGAATTCGTCGTATTCGGCATCATCGAACAGGCCCAGAGGCAGGCCCGTAGCTTCGATGATCTCAATCTTGCCATCGTGGCAGTAGATGGGGCGCGGCAAGCCCGAGTTTGCCACCTGCAACGTGCGATTTCGATCATCCCAAACCGCGTAGATCAGTGAGACAAACTGGCCATCGATCCGCCGCTCTCCCAATGAAAAATTCACTGCAGAAAGCATTTCGGCGGGTCCGGGCTCAATGGGTGCGTGAGAACGCAGAATCCCGCTGACTAGCGCGGCATAAATCGCCGCTGGCGCGCCTTTACCGCTGACGTCGCCAACGACAATCGCCGTGCGCGACATGGAATAACCGACGAAATCGTAGAGATCGCCACCGATGGCTCGCGCCGGCACGAACTTAGCTGCAATGTCGAGATGCGCCAGTTTGGGCAGCGTTGGCGGCAGAAGGCGAAACTGTAACTGGCGAGCCATGGCGAGATCGCGCTCGAGACGCTTTTCCTGGCGCGCAATCTGCTCGTAGAGCTGGGCATTCTCGATTGCAATGGCAACTTGCGCGGCCAGCGTCGTCACCGTCCGCTTGTGGTCGTCGGTGAAAAAGCCGCGGCGCGTGTGCTCAAGGTCTAACACTCCGATCACCTTGTCTTTGTAAACCAAGGGTACGGCCAGCTCAGAGCGGGTCTCGGGATTCAGCGGGATATATCGTGGGTCTTTATTTACATCAGGGATTAACACTGCCTGCTTATGTTGAGCGGCGTAACCCACAACTCCCCTGCCGAGGGGAATTTCGTGTTTGAGCGTTATGTTTTCCTGAAAGCGTTGCGAGAACCGGTGCTGCAGCTTCTCTCCCGCCGGATCGAGTAAAAGTATGCTGAACATCTGGTAGTCGATGAGCCGGCTAAGCAGCTCAGCAATACGCTTCAACAACTCGTCCACGTTGAGAATCGAGGTGAGCTCGCGTGCAATCTCGTTCAGGAGAACCAGCGTCCGCGCCTGACGGGTCGTGCGTGTATACAGGCGCGCATTTTCGATGCCCACCGCCATCCGCGAAGCAATCAGCGTCAGCAAACGTTTGTGCTCTTCCGTGAAGTGGTTGGGCTGCGGCGACTCGATGTCAATTACGCCAATGAGCCGGTTCTTGATGATGAGCGGGACTGCTAACTCGGAGCGCACATTGGGAACCGCAGAAATGTAGCGCGGATCCTTGGTGACATCGTCGACCAGAATCGCCTCGCGCCGCTGCGCCGCGATCCCAGTTACGCCGTCGCCCACTTTGATCCGCATGCGCTCGGCGATTTCCCGAGCGTAGCCGACTTGAAATCGGAAGTGCAGCTCCTGAGTTTTTTCGTTGAGCAGCAGGATGCCGAAGATTTCATAATCGATCACCTTGCGTACCAGTTCGGCAACGCGGCGGAGCGTCGTGTCCAAATCGAGCGTGGTGTTGACCACGTCTGCTACTTCGAGCAGGAGAGGATCGACTTGAGATTGAAAATCGGCTTTGGTTGCAACCATTTCCACTTTCTCTATGATAACAGCCACGTGCGCGGAGGCTTTGCGTGGCCTCCTCCTGGCGCGGAATTATGCTTCTCGTGGAACCACGCAGATGTCGGGCAGATTTCGATATTGTTCGGCGTAATCCAAGCCATATCCGACCACGAATTCGTCGGGAATACTGAAGCCGACATAATCCGCATTGATCGGCTGTTTTCGTCGTGAAGGTTTGTCCAGCAATGTTGCGATCCGCAAGGTTCTCGGCTGATGGCCCAACATGATCCTTTTCAGATAATTGAGGGTTAGGCCAGTATCGAGAATGTCTTCGACGAGGATCACGTTTCGATCCTTCATAGATTGATCGACGTCTTTGGTCAGCTGCACCTCTCCGGTCGAGTCCCATCCATACTGCAGTTCATGGGCCGGGCTGGGCCGGTTGCCATAGCTGGAGACTCCAATGAAATCAAAAGTGGCGTCGACCTGGATGTTGCGCGCCAGATCGCTCAGAAAAATAGTTGCGCCTTTAAGCACGCCGACGAGAATTATTGCGTGCCCGGAAAAGTCGTGAGTTATTTCGGCGCCCATGGCGGCCACGCGATGCGCAATCTGCTCGCGGGAGATTAGGACTTTGAGTTCATTCACGGCGACCTATATTAAACTAGCAGTTGGCATTTCGCACTTAGCATTTAGCCGGTGAAGTTTTCGGTCGACCCGGCAAAACTCTTGACGGGCTATGTGCCAACTGCCAAATGGTATCTAACCAATTCCTATGAATCTTAATGGCGTCAAACTCACCTGGTTAGGCCACGCGACCTTTCGCGTCGAAACTCCCGGGGGCAAGATTGTTTTAATCGATCCCTGGGTGATGGGAAATCCGGCGTGTCCGGCGAATGAAAAGAAAGTCAAACACGTCGACATTATGCTCTGCACGCATGGTCACTTCGATCACATCGGAGATGCGGTCGAAATCGCCAATCAGCATAATCCGAAGGTCGTCGGGATTCCCGAGTTGTGCGGATGGCTGGAGAAGAAAGGCGTGAAGCAGACCGCATCGATGAACAAGGGCGGTACGCAAACCGTCGACGACATCAAAGTGACCATGGTTCATGCGGATCACTCCTGTGGTATTCAGGACGGAGATGAGATCGTTTACGGCGGGGAAGCATGTGGATACGTCGTCGAGTTCGCCAATGGCCTCAAGATTTATCACGCCGGCGACACCAACGTGTTCGGCGATATGGAAATCATCCGCGAACTTTATGCGCCGAGCATCGCGATGATTCCGATCGGCGATCATTTCACCATGGGACCGCGCGAAGCTGCTTACGCATGCAAGCTGCTTAAACCGAAAACGGTAATCCCGATGCACTTCGGGACATTTCCTGCGTTAACCGGAACCCCGAGCGAGTTGCAAAAGCTCATCTCCGATATCGAGGTGAGGCGGATGAAGCCAGGGGAAACAATTTCGTAACATCCGCGGAATGGGGGCGGCCGTTCTCGCCTGCCCCACGCATAAGGAGTTAAGAATTGGCGAAGCCGACGACAACAAAACCAGACTGGCGGATGCACGGCATCACTGCCGAGCCCGTTGAAGACTATCTTTATTCGTTGCTGCCGCCGCGCGATGAAGTGCTTGCGGAAATGGAAGAACAAGCAATCAAGCGAAAGATCCCAATCGTGGGACCCGCCGTCGCCCGCGTTCTACATCAGTTGGCACTCATGATCGGCGCCAAAACAGTTTTCGAAATGGGGTCAGCCATCGGGTATTCGACCATCTGGTGGGCACGGGCGGTGGGCGAAGGCGGGCTTGTGTTTTACACGGACGGAGACCGCAAGAACGCCGACGAGGCCCGAGGATATTTCGAACGCGCAGGAGTCGCGTCACGAATCAATGTAACAACTGGCGACGCCTTGGAACTCCTTTCCGAAAGCAAACAGGAGTTTGACATTATTTTTAACGACGTAGACAAAGAGGATTATCCGCGCGTCTTACGGTTGGCTCTGCCGCGTCTGCGCAAGGGCGGCCTATTTGTCACCGACAATGTCTTATGGAGCGGGAAGGTCGCGAACCAGAATCCTGACAAGACGACGAAAGCGATTCTCGAATTCAATCGTCTGCTCTACAGCTCTCCGGATTTGTTTACAACGATTTTGCCGATCCGGGATGGGCTTGCCGTAGCCGTTAAAAGATAAGCAACTTAGATCGACTTGACCGGAATCAGCGTCAGGTCCTGCACCAGGCCCACTTCCTTCTGGAGAAATGGTTCGGCATAAGTCACGCCTCCCAGCAAGCCGTAGAAGCGTGCCATGGCTTCTGTCCGGGTGCGAATCTCATCTCGAGCAGGGAACAGGTCTTTGCCCGCTTCCTGATCGCTGAACTGCGATTTGTAAGCCATGAGCGCCTGAAAACGCGTTTCAAATAACTCGCTAATATCCACGACGAATGTCGGCCGTACATCGTAGTAGAGGGTAGCGTAGATAATCTTGAACGGTCGGTGCGGCGCAAGGTTAGCGACGTCGGCATTCGCGCTCACGTCCAGCTTCGCCAATCCCGCCAGAAAGCAGGCTTCATATCCCAGGGTCGCAGCCGTGTAGTGATCCGGATGGCGTCCCTTCCAGTAAGGAAGAATTACGACGCGCGGCCGCTGCTCTCGGATTACGCGCGCTACTTTCAGCCGGTTCTCCCAGGTGTTCTCGACGCGGCCATCCGGAATGTCGAGCGCGTTCCGCCACGAGACACGCAAAATCTTCGCCGCTTCCTCGGCTTCACGCGCGCGTTCTTCCGCCGTGCCCCGCGTTCCCATTTCACCTTGCGTCAGGTCGAGAATGCCGGTGCGCCGTCCGTGCTGCGCCATTTTCAACAATGTACCGCCGCAGGTCTGCTCCACATCGTCGCGATGGGCGGCGATGGCAAGAACGTCGAGGGAACTTGTTTCCATGGCGACGCTACTTTTTCCTTTCCACCAGAAATCGTGCCAGCGCCTTCAACGTATCGGCTCGCGAACCGAATTCTTGCAACGAACCGAGCGCCGCATTTACCAGCAAATCGGCCTTCTTAAGGGACTCGTCGACTCCGAATAAAGCCGGATAGGTCGCCTTTTCCGCTGCTGTGTCTTTGCCCGCGGTCTTTCCCAATTGTTCGGAGGTCTGCGTGACATCGAGCACGTCGTCCACAATCTGGAACGCCAGCCCAATCGATTTTCCGAACGTTCTGAGCTTTTCAACCTCTTCAACACTCGCTCCTGCATAGAGCCCGCCACTCACCACGCTAGCGGTGATCAGCGCGGCCGTTTTCGAGCGGTGAATATACTCCAGCATCTGTAGATCGGGATTGGTGTGCTCGGCTTCGAGATCAACTACCTGGCCGCCAATCATGCCTTCGACGGTCCCGGTGCCGTGAGCAATTTCTTCGATAATGCGCACTCGGGCTTCGGCCGGACAGCGCAAGCGCGCCAGAGTTTCATACGCCTGCGTTTGCAGTGCATCCCCCGCCAGAATTGCGATCGCTTCACCAAATACTTTGTGGCAAGTAGGTCGTCCCCGGCGTAGGTCGTCGTTGTCCAGCGCCGGCAGATCGTCGTGAATGAGGGAATACGTGTGCAGCATCTCCAGCGCCGCGCCCAGGTTTTCAATGCCGGAGGGAAGCGATTCCGCGATCATTCTTCCGGATTCCATGCACAAGATCGGTCGCAACCGTTTGCCCCCGGCAAAAACGCTGTGGCGCATCGCCCGATGAATGGAAACGGGATGCTGTGTGGCCGGGGGCAGCAGCCGTTCGAGCGCCGCGTCGGTCAGCTCTCGGCCTGCCTCCAGGGTGTCATTGAGCATGACGGTGAGTATAGCAAGCGCGCTCTGCGAATTGCCGACGCGACCATGATTCAAAAATAAAAAGATTCAAAAACAAAAAGGACGCCATGCTGCGGCGTCCTAAGTTGGTTGATGACGACCTTTTATGCGGCCGCGGATTGACTGATTGAGATATTCCGCAGCGCCGTTCGGAGAATGCCACGAGTGTCGGTTGGAGGACAGACATCGGCAGCTCCGGCGTTCACCGCCGCTGTCCACATATCCTCGTCCGCCAAACGATGGGTGCAGACAATGCAGGTTGCGGGAAATTCCAGAGACAGGCGCTCGACGTCCGCCATCGAGGCTGCCTCCAAATCAAGAATGGCAACGCTCGCGCGGTTGATGGCCATGCTGCGGCGCAGGTCGCCGAACGACTCGACCTGGCGAACCGACGCACAAGAGTCAGATAAGGCGGAGACGAGAGACTGCGCGACTCTCGCATCGCTCTGGAAAAGTACTAAGTTGAGTGGCTGCATGCTTCCCTCGGCTTCTACCGCCAGGCACGGCGACTGGGCTGTGACCATGTCTCACGGGCGCGAGACTGGTCGCAGACGTTAATACGGGTAAGCGGCGTAGCAACCGGCGCGGCACTTATGTGGTTCTGTTATCTTTTCTCGGCCGCGCTTTCGGTGAAGGGCTCAAACGACTCAGCTTGGAGTTTCCCGTTTTGCTTCAGCAGGATTTCGACTTTGCCTTCGGCCTGTTCCAATTCCTTCCGGCAAGTGCCTGAAAGTTGCATGCCTTCCTCGAAAAGCGTCAGAGACTTCTCCAAGGGTACTTCACCCTTTTCAAGTTCTTGCACGATCTTCTCCAGACGCTGGAGGCAATCTTCAAATTTTGCCAACGGGATTCTGCTCCTGCAGCTATTTTAATCCACTTCGGGGCGGAATGTGTCCACTAGAAAACGCTCTTTAAAGAAGATTTAACCAAGCTCACTCCAAAGTGGGACGAGATGCTCCCAGGGGCACTGAAACGGTGCCGGGTGCGCTAGCACCTTTGCCTCCGAGGGCCTCTAGAACGTCCACCGCCAAACTGTACCGGCCCATAGGCGCGCTGATTTGCGCTCCCTGCGCCATTGCGCGGACGGAGATCAACATCTCGCGCGCGATGGCGACGCCTTCCTCTCGGGCCGCCTCCGGGGTCTTGGCCCGCGCCATGCGTTCAAGTATGGAATCCGGCACCGATACCCGCAATTCATTCTTCATGAATTCCGCATTGCGCACGCTTACCAGTGGCCAGATTCCGGCAATCACTGGAATGCGACAGTGCTCGATCCGGCGCAAGAAGCTCTCCAATAAACTGAGGTCGAACACCGGCTGCGTCACAACGTACTCAGCCCCCGCTTGGACCTTATACTCAAAGCGGCGGATTTCTTCATCCATATCGCTCAGTCCGGGATTCGCGCCCACCCCGATCACGAAGGTCGTGCCCACCCCTATTGGATTGCCACCGATATCGAGGCCGCGATTCAAGTTGTGAACGATATTCACCAGTCCGATCGTATCTACATCGAACACGGCGGTGGCATCGGGATAGCTGCCCATCTTTGGCGGATCGCCGGTAATGCAGATGAGATTGCGAATTCCGGTGGCGGCTGCTCCCAATAGATCCGATTGAATGCCCAGCACGTTGCGGTCGCGGCAGGTGTAGTGCAGGATGGCCTCGATACCCACCTCCTGCTGGATCAGCAGCGACAACGCCTGATTGCTCATGCGGGCCGAGGCTCGTGGACTGTCCGGAACATTGATCGCGTCTACGCCCACGGATTTGACGAAACGTGCGCCCTCGATTTCCTTGCGGATCTCTGTTCCTTTGGGCGGAACAATTTCAACCATGGTCACGAATTCGTTGGCCACCAGTTTGGCGCCCAAACCGGAACGGCTCTCGATGGGTACTGCGGGAACCGCGGCAGCCTTGGCTTGACCCACGGCTGGCGCCGACGTCACCTTGGCACGTGCGTCGCCGACCCGGAGCGCAGATTTCATCACGCGGATGTGGTCTGGCGTCGTTCCGCAGCAGCCGCCTACGATGCGTACACCCGCTGCCACGAACTTGCGGGCATAGCTGGCCATATACTCCGGCGAGCAGAGATAAATGTTTCTCCCTTCCACCGAGCGGGGCATACCTGCGTTCGGTTGGGCAGACAGCGGCAGGGAGGTGGCGGCTCGGATGCGCTCAACCGCATCGAGCATCGCGACCGGGCCCACACTGCAATTACACCCGATCACATCGACGCCCCACGCTTCGAGCCGAGGAGTGAAAGTTTCGGGAGTCGAACCGTCGAGACAATTCCCATCCTCATCAATGGTGACATGAGCAACCACCGGGATCTTCGAATTCACGTCGCGAGCGGCCAGGATGGCTTGGTGAAGCTCTTCCAGATAGCCGAAAGTCTCGAGCATCAGGAGGTCGACGCCGCCGTCGACTAGCGCAGCGATTTGCTCGCGAAAAGCGGTTCGAGCTTCTTCAAAGGATGTCTTACCCAGAGGCTCGATCCGCACGCCAAGAGGCCCCACCGACCCAGCCACCCAGACGTCGAAACTTTTGGCCGCTTCCCGGGCCAGCCGCGCACCGGCGAAGTTGATTTCGCGTACCTGGCCGGCCATGCTGTGCCGCGCCAGGCGGAAAGAGTTGCCTCCGAAAGTATTGGTTTCAATAATCTCGGCTCCTGCCTGTAAATACTCATGATGGACGCCAAGAATGAGGTCGGGTTGCGAGATATTCAGCTCGTCGTAGCAGCGATTGATGAAGATGCCCTTGGAGTAGAGCAGAGTTCCCATTGCGCCGTCGCAAAGGACAGCAGACTGCTTTATCCGTGTCAGTAGATCAGAGGCCATTCTCTTCAGAATACAAGAGGATTGCTGCTTTTGCATCTACTCCACCGGCACCGGCCATCCGCCGCCAAATTCCACGAAGTCGCTCTGATATAATCCGCTTTCTTGCATCTAAATCTCTGTCCCTCATGCTCTTCGGAGTTCCAGGTTTGAAGAGAATCTTTATAAGCATTCTTGTGCTCATAGCCGTCGGTGTCACGATAGTTTCATGCGGAAGCAGCAACTCTTCCACGACCACCCATAAACCCAGCGGCCTCACCTTTCGAGTCTTCATCTCGAATGCACTCTTCCCGACCGGTACCGGCGCGGTCAGGACGAATCTGCCGGTGCTGAATATCGTGAATGCCTTGCCCAACGAAGACGTACTTTCAACTTCGGTGGTTTCTCTAATAGGCGCCAGTACTCAGCCCGGCCTGATGGCAGTTTCTCCCAGTCTGAACGATACGTTGGTTTACAGCCAAAGCGGAAATTCGGTCGCGATTGTTGATAACACCACCGAGGCGGTTTCAACGGGCGGAGGCAGGTCTGCCTTGCCGGCTATCACTCTGCCCGGCTTTACCGAGAGCATGGTTATCAACCAGTTCGGCACCACTGCCTACGCGGCCGTGGCCACTGCTCCGGTTGCGGGAGAGGACCCGGGTGCGGTCGAAGTGCTGAACCTGCAGAACGGCTCCATTTCGGCGGCCATCCCGGTGCCGAGCGCGCACTTTATCGCGCTAAGTCCGGACGGGAACCACCTGCTGGTCTTTAGTGATAACTCCGACATCGTAACCGTTATTTCGACCATCTTTATCGGGACGCCGACAGATCCGCGCAGCTACATCAGCGGCTTCGACCGTCCGGTGTGGGGGATTTTCACCAGTAACAACTCGGCGTACGTCATGAATTGCGGCCCGCAATGTGGCGGTACAGCGGCAGGAGTTGGGGTTCTCAGCTTGACCGCGTCTTCCGCCGTGAGCACCACCCCAGTCAGTGCCGCGACCTATGGTCTGATGAACGGCTCCACACTGTACGTGGCCGGAACGCCGCCAGCAAACGGAACGAACACCTGCGCCGGGACGCCAACCGCAGCCACTACTTGCGGCAGGCTGGCGACTATCAACACCAATTCGATGACGGTTACCGGTTCGGCCGTTATCACCGACGGGTATCACGATCGCATGCAGATCAGCCAGAATGGACAGCTCTACATCGGATCCCACACCTGCAGTAACATTAATATTTCCGGTGGAGAGGTTCGCGGCTGTCTGTCGATCTTCAACACGACCAACGGATCCGTCGCAATTCCCCAGAATAACGGCGATGTAACCGGCATCCAGCAAATCACCGGCCGCGACATCGTCTATTTGGTCCAGAACGGCGCGCTCGCAATTTACGATACGGACACTAACCAGCTGCAGGTTACTCCCAACGACAGCCAGAATAACGACGGCCAAGTGGACATCGTGGGTGTGCTGTACGACGTGAAGCTGGTGGATTCAGCCAGCGCGAAGTAACCGGCGAGATTTTACGTGAGCGTTTACGGCTGCAGCACTAACTTGTGCGTTCGATCCTTTTCCACTGCTGCCGCCGAAAATGGCCAGCCGTAAGTGAACCCCTCATACCACGCTCTCCACTGGTCCATGTAGTAAGGGCTGAACAGATTTCCCGCCTCGCCTGTCACCAGGTTCAAGGTGGATTGATCGAGGTTGGCCAGATCCACGGTGATTCGCTCCGATGGACCATGGTCGCGCGATACCGCTTTCACGGTGTACTCACTCCCCGACTGCGGGTGTAATCCCGGTCCGGACCAATGCCGCAGCAGCGGAACTTTGCCGAAGATCGGATGTTGAATCGCCACGGGATGAAAGCGTCCCCAGTTCCAGGAACTCAAGTCTTGCGGCGCATTCGAATCGTGCGTTGCATCCGAATCGACGGCGGTCTCAACTGCGGCGGTCAGAAGTTCGTCGTAGTTCGCATAAACGTCGGGGAGCCAGCGCGCGGGTTGATGCTGAACTATATTCTCCAACCAAACCGTGCTCATCATCCAGGAATAACTTTTCCAACTGACTGTGGCATCGAGCCGCGTGGGATCCCTGGGCGCCGGCCCCAGTTTTGGCTCGAGAAGCAAACGCACCAACTCCTTCCGCGACTGAACCGCGATGGTGGGCGCGGCCGAACTCTCAATCATTCTTCCATCCCACTGCCGCATAATCTCAGCCGCGGCTTTAGCCCGACTCGACGGATTCTTGGCATGGTCTACTGCATAGACAAAACGCTCTCCGAAAAAGCGATCCATCTCGGAATAGATATCGCTTTGAAGCGACAGCATGTCGGCCGCAGCAAATTTCTTTCCTGACTCAAGCACACGATAAATGCGAGCCGATCGCCAGGGCGCCTCCCATTCCGTACTGAGGGAGAACTGATATTTATCTGGCGTGATGCGGCTATTCGCAGTCGCGATAATTCCGGATGGCGGGTTCAATACGCTGGGCAGCTTGTCGAAGGGAACATATCCTACCCACTCGTGGGCGTCGTCGCTGCCATTCTCGGGCAAGCTGCCGTCACCTGTGGCCCGGATGGGGATTTTTCCGGTAGCCTGATACCCGATGTTGCCGTCCACATCGGCGTACACAACGTTCTGGGCCGGGGCATCCAGGTCTGAAAAGGCGCGCCGGAACTCGTCCCACTTCTGCGCCGAATCCACGTCGAAAAACGGACTTCGTACACCGTCGTACAAAGTCCAACGCAACGCGAGACTGCGGGTCTCGCGCGGGACCATCTCTGTAACGATCGGTCCGTGGCGCGTTAGCACGACATCAACTACCACGTCCTGCTTACCCTTCACGTGAATGACTTCTTGCCGGTGCTCCGGCTGTTTCCATCCATCGGGCGTGAGATATCGTCCATCCGAGTTGAAGGTCTCAATATAAACGTCTTCGACAGTGGGACCGAGATTCGTGAATCCCCACGCAATTCGCTGGTTGTGCCCAACAATCACGTAGGGATATCCCGGCAGAGTGACGCCGGCCACATCAAAATCGACAGAGCCACATTTAGAACGGAGATGCGCTTCGTACCAGAGGTTTGGCATCTGATGGCCCAAATGCATATCGTTCGACAGCATGGGCTTGCCAGAAACAGTGTGCGCCCCCGAGACCACCCAATTGTTCGATCCGATTACCAGAGGCCGCTCATCCAGAAACATCTCAGGCGTCGGAGGTAGCGCGGGAACGTTGGGCCCGGGCATCAACCCCGTCACAGACGTATCCGTGCCTGAATCATCGTCGTCATCCTCGTCGTTATCGTCCCCATCTTTATTTTTGTTTTTAATCTGCTCATCGAGAGTCGCTCGCGATACCGTGGGCGGCCGGTCGTGCCAGGACGAGTTCACGTAGAGCTCCGCTGTCAGATCCGGCCCCAACTTCGCCAGGATTTTCTCGCGCACCAACGCGTGCCGCGGACTCGTGCTTAGATCCTCCACCATTTGCGCACCAATCACCGCTGAATCCTCAGGGGTCCATGGCCGAGGCGAATAGCGGAGAATGTGAAACTCTAGCGGCAAACGGTCACGATGCGTGTCAATATACGCGTTCACGCCCCGCGCGTAAGCCTCGAAACGGGCGCGATCCTCGGGTGAAGCGATCTCAATCGTCTTTCGCGCAGCCGCTCTAAGGCCGAGGATTCTCTGCTGCCGGTCATGCTTCACAAAGTCGTTGCCAAGAATTTCCGCCAGCTCTCCGGCAGCGAACCGCCGCATTCCATCCATCTGAAATAATCGGTCTTGCGCGGTAATGAAACCCTGGGCGAAAAACAGATCCGCGAAGTTCGCGGCATCGATGGTCGGTGCGCCGTGGCCGTCGCGAACCACCGTAACCGGAGCCGAAAGCCCGGCCACTCGAAGCTTCCCATCCAATTGAGGTAGTGCGCCGCGTACGAGGAAATAAAACCACGCGCCGAATCCCATCCCGGCCAGCAACATCATGCCCACAACAACCGCGACCAGACGCAAAATCCGAAGACGCGGACGAGGATAAGCTGGAGTACTGATGCTTGCCATAAGGGACACTCGATTCTAGGGCTTGGCCGCCATGGAAAACAAACCGAGTCCCGGGGGATATCATTTTTCGCGTTGTCGGGCAACGTCGCGCTTGCCCACCGTCATCCACCTCTTATAATTAGCAAAACAGCCCGAACTTACTGAGGGCGTATGACTCGATTTTGTCGCTTGTTGTGTATTGCGTGTGTGATGGCCGCAGTCGCTGCCTATAGCGCTGCGCAAATGCCGGCGGGTGCTGGTGGATTCCCGTCCGAGAAGGCCATCGGAAGCTGGCTGCTCAGCGGAGACCCACAACTCGTGGCTTGGGGAGCGCACGACACGCTCATCGCACGCGACCAATATCTACTACCAGATCTTCTGTCGCTGGCCGGCCGCTGGCAGCCACTTTTTCGACAGCCTATCGATGGCTCGAATCGCACAGAATTATCGCGCGAGCAGACAGACCGACGGGACGCCATGGCTGCAGTCCTCGACACACTCATTCAGATGAAAGTGCCCGTTCCGGCCGACACCTTGCGAACTTTGGCACCGGACTTCGGCAATGCCGTCGCCATCCTTCTCAGCCGGATGCCGGCAGACGAGGCTGGTCCCGCCGCTCTCGACCTCTATCGTCTTCAGGCGGAGCACACCTACGCGCTTCAATACGTCAGCGCCGCATTGTTGGCCCAGCATCCTCCTGCCGGGTTTGCCGCGGATCTACTTGCCAACATAAAAGTGCGCGCCACAGTTAATGTTGTCCTCCCGGGCTCAGGAGAATTCGGAGGCGGCATGGCTGGCGACTGTTTCTATGTGCCCGATCCCCCGCGTAAAGATTGGCCCGAGACTGGCCAATACGCCTTATCCACGCAGAAGAGTAACGGGTCCCTGGTTGTGGTTGCGGGAGTCGATACTGTGTACGCGACACGCGAGCGGTCAACTCACTATCTCGGAGATCTTTGCCATATGTCGATGGGCGTCTCCTTGGGTTCCGAACAACGTCTGCGATTGATTGCAGAGATGCTGAGCATTTCTCCAGAAGCAATACCTTGGCGATCCGACACCACGACACAGATCGAGTTTCGATCGCAGCAGCAGTTCGACCGCGATCTTTTATCCTTTGTCGAGGCGCAGCAGGCAAAATATCACGCGACTGTAACGGCGCTAGCAGATCACAACCTTCTTACTGCTTCGGAGACACAAGAAGCTTTTCCTGCACTGGAGTTGAAATTGTACGACGTGCGGGGCATGGACGCTGTCCCAGTCCAGGCACTGTCAAACCTGCCTTCCCATGTGGAGTGGTCTTCCGCCCCGTTCTGATTTCGCTGCGAAACATCGTCACTCGTTTCCGCGAAGATGAGCTTTCCAAACGCCAGTGTTATTCTGTTGCCGCCGGGCGAGGCCCGCTCTATGAGTTTCCATGCTGCAAAAGCGCATTGACGATCAGGTCAGCATCTCGCCCGAGATGGTGCGCGAAGCGCAGCAGATTCTGCATCGGCATCTCAAACACGTGGGGCTGAAACATACGGCCCAGCGCGATAGTATCTTGCAAACATGTAAGAAGGCTGCTTCGCTCCGCCTGGCCTAAGAAAACCATGCCCATCTCATGTCCCCAATGTCATGCCGAAATGCCCGACAAGGTCGTGTTTTGTCCCGGCTGCGGCAGAAGAATGTGGGTTCCCGGCCAAGAGGCGGCCAAGCCTCCGACCCGACCGCCTGCCATCACATCCGCAGAACCAACTGCCGAAAGCGCTCCGCCCGCCGGCATCCCCATGCGGCGAGGCGACAACCTGATTGCCGCATCAGCCTACGTCGCGGTCGTCCCCGCGATCGTCTTCGTGTTGGTCGAACCCTTCAAGCGCAACCGCTTCGTACGCTTCCATTCTTTTCAGTCCATCTTCTTGGCGGGCGCGACAATCCTGATCGCAATCGCGATGCGGATCCTCTATTCTCTGCTTGCCCTGATCCCGGCGCTTGGATTCCTGCTGGCCTGGCTGGCTACCGGTGTGACACTGCTTGGACTCGTGATCCTGTGGCTGGTCCTGCTGGTGAAGGCCTTGCAGGGCCAAACTTTCAAACTACCTTTCATCGGCAACCTCGCCGAAAAAGCATAGATCGGAACGCGGCGCAGGCTCCTGCATTCTCAAGCAGCAGTGAGCTCTCTCGCGACTTTTCTTCTTGTCTATCGCCCGAAATTACGCCGCTTGTCTATGGGCAAACGCATGCCCCAGCTTCGTGAAGCGGTGAGCGAAAGCCAGATGGGACATTTCGCCTCGTCCCGGCTCAGCGCCGGCTTCGCTGTTTTCAACCACCGAGAAGTGGACGTAATCATAAATGTCGACATCTTCAACTCTAACCCGCAAGCCGGTTGAATCTCCACAGATGTCGCCTATCAAAAGCTGAGAATTACTTATCATTTTCAACCTCCAGTTTCTGCAGTCTGAAAATCACGTCGACACAATTCCAAGAAACGCCGGGACTCCGTATCCGCCGGGGTCCCAGCGCACCGCTCACTGCTCGCGACTAAGCCGACATCGCTCTTCGCTGTGATCGGGTCTCGCGAATCGAAGCAACGCCACGGCGAATATTCAGCCAGCCGTTCTCTTGCAGAAGATGGAAGAGGTCATAAGTGTAGGGAACCTCGCCGGTAATGATCTCTTCTTTTCCTTGGTCATCGGTGACGGCGAAAGCGACCTGTACCGGTTCATCAGGCGAGTTCTGCTTGGTGAAGTGGACGAGCTTTACGTTTAGAGTGGATTGATCTTGAGCTTGCATGGGCATTGCGTCTCCTTTATCGATTGTTGGATTGAACCTACACCGTGGGAAAGATCGAAGCAGGAAGTAATGCGCATATTTTTGTAAATCTTTGTCCTCAACAAGCCGCAAGTTCATCCGCTTGCAAATAGTAGAGAAGCATGTCGAAGCATGTCCGAAAATTGTCGATGAAAAAATTGCATACCGTGTTTGCTGTAGATCGAAAAGAGGACGATCACGATGCGACGTCAGGCGGTCCATCCGCTCCTGCCTGATTTCTCTTTACGCCGCGCACGCCTTAGAGTAGACACGCAGGACAGCTTGGATGTGTTCCTGGATCATCTCCTCGGCATAAGGCTGAATTCGGCCCGAGCGAATCGCCTCGTATTCCAACGGAAGGTATTGACTCACCAGTGTTAGAGGCGGAGGCGCGGCATCAAGATTGGTGCGAAGTTGGGCGAGCTCCTGCTGAACCACGGCGTCGCCCCAGTAGTATCGGCAACGGTCGCTGTAACTGTAGGCACGAGCGAAGCGCAACTCGTCCTCACTGCCGTGGTAGTGCGAACGCCAATAGACCGGATTTCGCAACATGGCCGCTTCGATACTCTCTCTGACTTGCGAAAGGCAAACGCCTTTGCGATGCCCCAGCCACTCTTCTTCAATCGCGCTCAAGGCGAAAATCGCTTCGCGAAATGCGAAAGTGAGCCACGGCCCTACTTTCAGAATTGCGAAATGATCTTCCACCATTTGCGCAAGTGCTGAGGGATTCTGGTAGTCCGTCGAGTGTGCTTCGTAAGCGAGATCAAAATGTTTTGGCAGCGCTGATGAAAGTGCTTTCGCTTTTTGCCGGTCGTAATCAAAGATCACATTTTCGCCAAACTCGACGCCGGGCTGCACGACCAAGCCAATCACTCTTTTCCACGCGGAACTCACTTTTTGCGCTTCGAAGGCCGTGCGAAAAAGTTCCAGAGTGCGAGGAATCTGATCGGAGGGGGAGACGGCGGGAGCCATACCCGAAACTGTTTCACCGCCGGGGGCAGGTATCTCGGTGCCGATCACGTACAGTGGAAGCGCGGAGGCTGACGGCAATTCTGAAAACGCGTTTTCGGCAGCGTGGCAAAGAATCGCGGCTCGTCGCGCAATGGTACGTTCGTTAAGTGCGCCCGTGCCGTCGTCGGCACACGACATGCTGGCGTCCAGATGAATCTTCTTGTATCCGGCGAGCACGCAGGCACGAACCAGTTCGCAAGCCTTATCCATCGCCGCTTTCGAGGGCTGCTCTCGCCATGGGTATGGCCCGAGGTGATCTCCTCCAAGCAGCACTCGGTCTGGCGAAAGTCCGGCCTGCTGCGCCGCCGCGTACACAAAGTCGGTAAACTGAGCCGGAGTTTGACCGGTGTAACCGCCGAATTGATTTACCTGGCTCGAAGTAGATTCAACGTGCAGGACCGACTGATCCGCGATGGCCTGCCGCACGGATGCGGCGACGACGCTGGAGTGAGCTGAGCAAACGGCGTAGACGCCCACGCGTTCGCCCTGGCGATTGCGACGGATGATCGCCTGCAAGCGCTCGCTGGCGGTCTTGAGGTGCGGTTCCACGTTGATAGTAGCGATTCGGGGCTGAGTCGCAGGACAAACGCAGCCAATTGCGATATATTGCGATCAATTATTTTTACTTTCGTTTAGCGGGGGTTGTCAAACCGTAAGCTTGCTGAGGAGGCCGGACCGGTGTCATTCAAACTAGGTGTCTTTCTATCATTGTTGAGCATGCCCGCGTGGGCGCTCGCGCAGACCATCTCTCAGCAACCGGACCAAGCCCAAGGACAGATTGGATACAAGTCCGCCGCCGGAGCGGAAGAGAAGAAAACCCTCCTGCTAAAAGACTTTCAGCCTGTCCCTATGCTGCATGCCCCGGCGCATGAGGTGGAACGTGCCAAGTATTACGTGATTGATGTTCACAACCACGTCAACGACGCGATGAGGATCGACGATCACATGCCGCCGGAGCGAGTGATCGAAATCATGAACAACACGAATGTGAAAACGGTCGTGATCCTGACCGGTATGTGGGGCGCCAAACTACAAAAAGTTATCGACGAAATGGTTAAGCCGTATCCCGGACGCTTTGTGGTCTTTGCCCAAATCGACTGGAGCAAGATCGACGATCCCAACTTCAGCCAGGAGATGGTGACGCAACTTGATGACGCGGTGGCGCGCGGCGCGCGCGGGCTGAAACAGCTGAAAGATTTTGGTTTAATCGATCGTGACAAGTCGGGGAAGCTGGTTGCGATGGACGATCCGCGCCTCGACCCCATTTGGGAGGAATGTGGGCGACTCGGCATTCCGGTGTCCATTCACACTACTGATCCGGAAGCATTCTTTCACCCGATCGATAACAGCAACGAACGTTATGAGGAGTTGATCGAACATCCGGATTGGAGTTTCTATGGTCCGCAATTTCCCAGCAAGGAATCGATCTTGGTCGCGCGTGATCGCATGTTCGCCAAACATCCCAACACTACGTTCATTGCGCTGCATATGGCGAACTGGCCGGAAAATCTTGACTACGTTTCTCATCTGCTCGATACGCTGCCTAACGTGATGGTCGAATTCGGGGCGCGCGAGGCTGAACTGGGCCGTCAGCCTCGCCGCGCCCGCGAATTTTTCCTGAAATACCAGGATCGCATTATGTTTGGTACGGACAACGGAATGGAAGAGGCCATGTATCGCAATCATTTCCGCTGGCTGGAAACCGCGGATGAATACTTCGATTATTGGGGATATCCCGGGCAGGGGCGCTGGAAGATTTATGGTTTGGACCTCCCAGACGCTGTCCTGGAAAAGATCTATCACAAGAATGCCGAGCGTATTTTCGGACAGTTCCGCGGAGTTGAAGCACTGAAGAGCAAGTAGAGTTCGCCGCAGGAACTAGACCAGAGTTACCTGAATCCCAGTTTTCTTTAGCGCATTGAGGTCGGGCTTGGGAATCCCCCGATCGGTGATTAAGTGGTGTACGGCAGAAAGCGGCGCAATCGAGGAAAGGCTGCGGCGTCCGAACTTGCTCGAGTCACAGACCGCGACCACAACTCGAGCAACATCCATCATCGCCTTGTTGACTTTGGCTTCGAGCAGGTTCGGCGTACTCAAGCCGTAGTGCACGTCGAAGCCATCCACTCCGAGAAAGAGAATGTCCGCGTTCAAGCGGCGTAGAGTCTCTTCTGCGATGGGTCCCACCAGGGAAAATGAATTTTTCCTCAAGGTGCCGCCAGTCAGAATGACTTCGAGCGAAGAGCCGGAAAGATCGGCGGCGATATTGACCGCGTTGGTGATAATCGTGAGGTTCTGGAATTCGCGCAGCGCGCGCGCGATCGCACTGGTCGTAGTTCCGGAATCAAGAATCACCACCTGACCTTCTCTGACCATGCCCGCTGCCGCTGCCGCTATTTGCAGTTTTTCCTTGCGGTGAAGCTTCTCCTTTTCCCCAAGAGTGGGGTCCTCGAGTGCGCTTTCCCGGGCTGGCAGCGCGCCGCCGTGGGTGCGATGGACGCGGCCATGAATCTGAAGAACGTCGAGATCTTTTCGAATCGTGACTTGCGAAGTGCGGAAATGCTTGGCCAGATCGCCGACCAACACGCGCCCGTCGCGGTGCAAGATCCTTAGGATCAGCCTGCGTCGCTCTTCGTTTAGCACAGATTCACTCGAAACGCCTCGCGGTCGTTGTATTCGTATTTTACCCTTGACAGGCAGCATAAACGAAAGTAAAAGTCCCTAAACGCAAGCATACGAATGCCTTAATAAAGCAAGCAATTGTGAAAGGATTTGTGAATGATCGAAGTCTGCGTCGTCGGTGAGCTTAATCTCGATCTAATCTTATACGGCTTGCCGAAAGAGCTCGTGCCTGACCGGGAGCATCTCGCCAGGAACATGGCATTTACCTTGGGCAGCTCTTCGGGAATTTTTGCGCACAATGTGTCTATGCTCGGTACAAAAGTCGGCTTTATATCAAAAATCGGCAGCGATCCTCTCGGGGCGATGGCAGCTCAACGACTGTCCGCGGCGGGCGTCGATATGAGTCGGGTGAAGCAGGCAACGGGAACGACTTCGACCGGGCTGACGGTTGTACTGCCTCACGACCAGCATCGATACATGCTGACGTATCCCGGGACTATGTTTGAAATGCAGTATTCAGATATCGACATGGATTACCTCCGCACCGCTCGCCATTTTCATCTTTCCTCGTTCTATCTCCACCGCGCCCTGCGACCGCGAATCGTCGACTTGTTCCGCGAAGCGAAGAAATCCGGGCTCAGTACTTCACTCGACACCAACGATGATCCCGAAAACGAATGGGCGCAAGACCTTTTCGAGGTCTTGAAGTACGTCGACGTTTTTATGCCGAATGAGCGCGAGGCGAAAAAAATTGCGCGCACGAATGATCTTTCGCAGGCGCTAAACCTGCTGTCCGGACTCGCGAAGATCGTGGTCATGAAAAGTGGTTCTGGCTCAGCCATATGTCGCACCGGCGACCAGCAGTGGGGCCTCGCGCCACCGACTGTCAAACTGGTTGACGACGTCGGTGCCGGAGATACGTTTGACGCTGGATTTATTCACTCGTATTTGTCCGGAGCGAATCTGGAGGACTGCCTTGCCTTTGCCAACATCGCAGCCGCTTATTCGGTGACCCAGGCGGGAGGTACCGAGGCATTTCGAGATCGCAGCGGGATGCGCGACTTCATTCGCAAGCAATGGGAATCGATGGGAAGAAAAACCCAGACAGTCGAAGGGCTGATGGCTGATTCGCGGCAGTCCGCATAGATTCAGGTTTGCTGCTATCAATCTCGTTCCGCCCACTATTGTTCCGGGGGACCCTGCAGCACAGGTGCGTCCTCAATTCCTCCGGGAATTTTCGGGATGATGCCCATCGTTCTGTAAATCGGACGCACAACTTCTCGTATCGCGCTTAGCTGGGAGGCAAACCAGCCAGCGCCGGCGATGCAGATCGCTCCGCAGATCATCACAGTTCGCGGCGCCCCGATGTTGTGCGCCAGCGCTCCCGCCATGAGGCTTCCGAACGGGGCCATTCCTAAGAATGCCATGGAGAAGAAACCCATCACGCGTCCGCGTTTATCGTCCTCCACGATGGTTTGCACAATCGTATTACTGGCCGCCATCTGGGTCATCATTGCGCCACCCACCAGCAGCATCAGCAAGATTGAAAGCCACAGGAAGTCAGAGAGACCCAGAGCAATCAGTCCAATTCCAAACGCCGCAGCCGCTAATGGAATCACGCGGCCCAGTCCGACCACGGTTTTTCTGGTGGCTAAGAAAACCGCGCCGCCCAGCGCTCCCACGCCGGTTGCACCCATCAGGAAACCTAAGGTGTGCGGTCCACCGTGAAGCACCTGGCCAGCGAAGATGGGCATGAGAATCGGATACTGCATCCCTACAAGGCTGACCAAAGCCAACAGCAGAAGGATGGAACGAATGGGAACAAAATGCGCGACGTAGCTCCAACCTTCTTTCAACTCCTGCCACACAGCTTTCTCGATGCCTCGCGGTTGAGTTGGAGGGATTCTCATGGCGAGGAGTGACGCAATGACCGCGAGATAGCTGACGCCGTCGATCAGGAAGCAATAGCCTTCACCGAACGCAGCGATCACAACGCCCGCAATCGACGGCCCCAGCAAGCGGGCCACGTTTACCATGGAGGAATTTAAGGCAATCGCGTTGCCCAGATCGGCGCGGTCCTCCACCATCTGAATGACAAAGGCCTGACGGGCAGGCATATCGAAGGCGTTGATGATGCCCTGGGCCAAACCCAACCAAATCACCTCATGAATGGTGATGACTCTGGCTAGCGCCAAGCCTGCCAGCGCGAAAGATTGAATCATGGAAAGAATCTGCGTAACCACCAGCGTTCGGTGACGATTCCATCGGTCTACCCAGACGCCGGCGAATGGTCCCAGGACAAAAGTTGGAATGCGCGATGCGAATCCCACGACGCCTAGTAGCCACGCAGACCCTGTCAAGCGGTAGACCAGCCAACTCGTGGCAATCAGTGTCATCCAAGTACCGATCAGCGAAACCGTCTGGCCGGTGAAGAACAGCCGGTAGTTCCGCGACCGCAGCGCGCGAATCGCAAACTTCCAGCTTGCGCCTTCGGCATTCGGACGATGTGGCAGAGGCGAGTTCACTTTCCCGCCTTCTGAAACAGGCGTGCCATTGGCAGGATCTTGATGACTAAGCATATTCGGACGAATGTAAGCCGATGGAGATTCGAGTCTCACACTGGCATGATTGAGTCTAATATTTTTCGACGCCCAACTGATGCCAGCTAACGACCCGGCCTCCCGAGAGATTAATCCCTGGCTCATTGCCATCGCGGTTATGTCCAGCACCTTCATGGAGGTGCTCGATACCACCGTGGTCAATGTCTCTTTGCCTCACATCGCTGGCAATCTTTCGGCCAGTACCGACGAGGCAACTTGGACGCTTACATCGTATCTGGTAGCCAACGCGATTATTTTGCCCATGACGGGGTGGCTCGCTTCCACCTTCGGCCGCAAACGATTGCTGATGTTATCGGTGACTGGCTTTACGGTGGCGTCTTTTTTCTGCGGGCTGGCGCCGACACTGCCGTTTCTGATCTTCTTCCGCGTGATTCAAGGCGCATGCGGTGGCGGCTTGCAGCCTTTGTCGCAAGCCATCTTGTTGGAATCATTTCCTCCGGAGAAACGCGGCCAAGCCATGGCGTTCTGGGCTCTCGGCATCGTGGTTGCACCCATGCTGGGCCCGGTCGCCGGAGGATGGCTTACCGATAACTATAGTTGGCGCTGGGTTTTCTACATCAACGTTCCGATCGGTATTCTCGCAATTCTTCTGACTCAGACCTTCATTTTTGATCCTCACTACCTGCGCAAAGAATCGAAGGGCATCGACTACTGGGGGATCGGTTTGCTGGTGGTCGGAATGGGTGCGCTTCAGATCATGCTCGACAAGGGGCAGGAAGATGATTGGTTCGGGTCGCACTTTATCGTCATCTTGGCCGTGCTCGCAGTCATTGGACTTGGCGGTCTCATCGTTCGTGAACTGAAAGCCGAACACCCGATAATCGATCTTAGCGTCTTTCGTTACCGCTCCTATGCGATTGGCACGTTCATTATGACGGTCGTAGGATTTGTGCTCTATGGCAGCACAGTTCTGCTGCCGCTCCTGATGCAGGAGCTGCTGGGCTACACCGCAACTCATGCCGGCATCACCAATCTGCCCCGGGGAATGGCTTCATTTTTATTCATGCCGCTGGTCGGCTACCTAACGGGCAAAGTCGATGCCCGAAAACTTCTCGGCGCGGGTTTTTTGGTTACTGCGCTGGCCATGTATCTCATCTCGTTATTCAGTTTAGGCGTGGCTTCGTCGAATTTCTGGTTGCCGCTCACTCTTCAAGGCGCAGGGCTCGGCTTGATCTTCGTGCCCTTGACTACTGTGACCAACGATCCTGTGCCCAGGGAAAGAATGGGCAACGCCACGAGCATTTTCAACCTGATGCGCAACGTCGGCGCCAGCATCGGCATTTCGATGGTGGAAACGATGCAGGTGCGAAGGGCGCAAACCCATCTCAACATCCTGGGAAAGTACGTTAATCCGGGCAATCCAGTGGCCCGTCAAACTATCGATGGTATGCGAGCGCTTTTCATGGCACAGGGCAAGGACGCGGCCACTGCGAACCGGCAAGCGTATGCCGCGGTATGGGCGACGGTGCAGCAGCAGGCGGCGATGCTCTCTTACAACGATACATTCCGTTTTCTCGCAGGGACGTTCCTACTGATGCTGCCGCTGGTTTTCCTGATGCGAAAGGCGAAGAAGGGCAAAGCAGTGATGGCACATTGACAGGCCGGAGCGTCGAAGAAAACGCCACGGCATTTCAATTCTTTGCTGTGACCTGATCCTTAATCTTGTCGAACTCTGCCTGTGAGACAATGCGTCGGCTGACCAGTTCGGAGGCGCTGCTATAGGGTCGTCCGGCAATTACGCGATCCGCGGTTTCGTTGCCTACACCCGGCAGACTTAGCAATTGAGCCTTGCTGGCCTGATTCAGATCCAGAGGTTGGTTGCGATCCCATCCTTCCTTTACGCCCTCAGCAACCGCCTTCGCGTCGCGCGTTATGTCTGACGTGGCTTGCGCGGTTCGCTCTCTTATTTCATCAGGGGTAGGTTTTTGCTGCGTGCAGGCACAGAGAAGCAGAAGCAAAAAGGCAGGGAATGCGGCAGTTATTTTCACCACCCTACGATGCAACCGCAGTCTACGAGGTTGGTCTCATAACCTGGGATCCACGAGATCATTCGCGAGCGTAAGAGTCAATTCCCGGCTGGCCGCGGACGTCGCAGCCGAAATCGACTTGCAATTCTCCACGATCCAATCAGCGGCAGCGGCTACGAGTTCCGCTTGAGATGCGGTGGTCCTGCACCCGATCACGCGAGAGCCAGCACTCTTGCCAGCGCGAATCCCTGCCGGGGCGTCTTCGACCACGACACAGTCGGTCGCCGCAATCCCCAGTAATGACGCACCTTTCAGGTAGGGCTCTGGATCGGGCTTTCCATTTTTCACGTCACTGCTCGTGACCATGCGTGCGGGAATGGGCAGCCCGGCCGCTCGCAAACGAACTTCCGCTAGAGTGCGGGTACAGGAGGTCACAATGGTCCATCGGTTTGGGGGAAGACTCTCCAGCAATTCGCGCGCGCCTGGTAAAGGCACGACGCCGCTTAAATCCGCAATCTCGCCGCGTTCGACCACACGGTTTTCTTTCTCGTGGTCAGCGTAGGGAAGATATTCGCGGATGGTTATGATACTCGGACGCCCGTGAGCTTTGCGAACCACCTCGTCAGGATCAAAGCCGTGTGCGACGGCCCATTGCGTCCAAACGCGAATGACGGCGGGCGTGGAATCGACGAGGACGCCATCCAGGTCGAACAGAAGCGCGCCGCATCTGATCTGGGTCATGTACCACGATAACAAAAGTTACTGAGGTTCTTGGGTAAGCTCGGGATTCGGTATTGGTCCCGCCTCTAACTCCTGATGCCGTTTTTCGCGGGCAGCATTCGACATTTGTGTAAACGTCTGCATCTCGGCCTTGGCCTCTTGCGTGCGCCCAAGGCGCTGCAACACTTGTCCTTTCAAGTAGTGGATGCCAGGGCTATCGGGATCCAGCTTCAAGGCAGCCTCAGCTTCGATCAGCGCTTCCGAATACTTATTTTGGCGCTGATACACTCGCGCAAGCTGGAAATGAGAGCTGGCGAGCTGCGGATCAAGACGCAGAGCTTTGCGAAATGCCTTTTCCGCTTCCTGATCCTGCTGTTGAAGGTAATAAACTTCTCCCAGTTGATCGTAGTTGTAAGCGACGTCGGGCTCGATGGAAATGTCCTTGAGAAATTCCGCCTTGGCGCGTTCCAGATTCTGTTTCTTCAGATAAGCCATGCCAAGATCGAAGTGAACGAAGGGCAGGGAAGAATCCCCCTTGGCCGCGAGTTCGAGTTCCGCGATGGCTTCGTCGTATTCTTCACGGTTGAGATGAGCCTTGCCCATCAAGAGGTGAAACTCAGGAGAGTTTTGGCCGATCTCGACCAAGCGGGTTAGCGCTCGCTGCTCGAGGTCTGCGCGACCTGCCTTATTGGCCGCGATGCCCAGGACATAAAGATAGTTCAATTGGCTGGAAGCCTGCGACCAGAGCGGCTCAAGCGTGGTTGCCGCATCTCCGTAACGTTCGACAAAGAAATAGCATAAGCCCAGCAAATAGCGCGCCTGAAATGAGTTGGGCGCGTCGTGAACGACCGACTCGAAGGGAGGAATCGCCTCGCGAAACTCGTTCTGACGGTAGTACACCAGGCCGATATTCAGCCTTATGCCTGCAATCTCGGGCGCCAGATTTTCAGCCTTGCGTAACATTTCCAACGCCGGCGGCCACTGTTTGCGCCGCATCGAGATCACTCCCAGGTTCGCGTACGCTCCCGCAACCTGCGGATTGATTGCAAGCACTCTTCGAAACTCACGCTCCGACTCATCCAAATTGCCGCTCTTGAGCGCCGCTTCACCCTGCTGAAAAAGCAGCTGCGGATCTGCATTTTGCGCAGGTGGCGTAGCTTGAGCATGGCCGGTTTGCCATGAAATCAGCAACAGAACAATTAGCGACAATCGCATAGTTGAACTTGACACTGCTTTCGCTCTCTGCTGTAGTGTCCGCCAGCAGCACCACGAATTCAAGCCACGATGATTCACGACAATGCGGCACAAGGATGAAAAAGCCGGAATGAAAGGCGCAACGGTTACGATTCGCGACGTGGCGAAAGACAGCGGTTTTTCGTCGACCACCGTGTCCATCGTTTTGAACAATGCCCCACTGGCACGTTACATTCCAGCGGTCACAAAGAAGCGAATCGAGCAGGCGGCCAAGAAACTGGGGTATCGCCCGAACCTCTTTGCGCGCTCACTTCGTAGCAAGCGCAGCCACACGGTGGGAGTCATGGTTTTCGACATGACGGATCCGTACTGCACCCTGGTGCTGCGCGGTATCGAAAACACCCTGTACCAATCTTCCTACCTCCCCATTCTCACCGACGTTCACAACGAACGCGCCCGCTTCGAGCGCTACCTCGAAATGCTGTTGGACCGGCGAGTAGAGGCGCTCATCGTGCTGGCGAACTGGCTGTTCGTAGACATCGATGTTCTCGCCGATCTCGAGAAGAGCAGCATTCCCACCGTAATGATCGGACGCGAGTTGAAAACCGACTCCATCAGTTCCGTCATGGTCGACAACGAACTCGGAGCGCATGCCGCGCTCGAACATCTTTACGCGCTCGGACACCGCAAGATCGCTTTCATTCGTGGTCCCAAGACTCTGGCGGACAGCGCTCCCCGCTGGAAGGGTATTCGAACCTTTGCGAAATCCGTGGGGATGGAGCTCGATCCCCGCCTGACCCTCGATCTGCCGGAATCGCGCGACCCGATTTCAAGTTTTGACGCAGGCTACAAGTTGACCGACGACTTGCTCAAGCAGAAGCGGCCGTTCACGGCGTTGATGGCCTTCGACGATATGACTGCCTTCGGAGCGATACGCGCTCTGGCGAAAGCCGGGTTGCGTGTTCCAGAACACTGCTCCGTCGTCGGCTTTGACGATGTAGCTGCTTCCAGTCTGTATACGCCCTCCCTGACCACTGTCCGTCAGCCGATGGAAGTTATGGGCACGATGGCGGTCAGCATCGTCGTCGAGGGAATCAATGCCGTTCAGGAAAAGCGCGAGGTTGCCGCGGTACACCACAAGGTAGCGCCGGAGCTGGCGGTAAGGGAATCGACCCGAAATCTATTGTGACGCGGCATCCGGCCCAGGTTGCCCTTTGCGGCATTTTTCGCTTGACACGGAACTAGACCTACAGCACTATTAACACGTTTTAATAAACCATTTTTCGCGTTTCTGGTCGCACGCACGAGGTGTTCCATCAGAATCGGCTTGGTCGGTTTCGATTACGTTTCAAGCGCCAGGGAGTTGCCCATGAAATGCCGTCTCCTGTGGTTTTTCCTGCTCGTGTTCCTTTATTGCCTGCCCGCTACGCTCCTCGCGCAGGACACGGCTTCGATCACCGGTACCGTCACCGATCCCTCGGGTGCGGCCGTAGCCGGCGCTCAGGTCAGTCTGATTAGCAGCGAACGCGGCATCGATCGCACTACGACCACGAACGGCAGCGGAGACTATCTTTTCGCCTCGCTTCCCATCGGCTCGTACGATCTCACGGTGAGCGATCCCGGCTTTCGAAAATACGATGCGAAAGGCATCATCCTTCGCGTCGCCGATAAAACTCGCGTTAACGTCGGGCTGGAAGTGGGCGCCATCAGCACCGAAGTGGTTGTGCAGGGCAAGGAAGTTTCTGAAGTCGAAACTCAATCTTCAGATCTCGGCGGCACGGTTACCGGAAAAGAAATTACGCAGCTCGAACTTAACGGCCGCAACTTCACCCAGCTCATCACGCTGGTGCCCGGTGTGAGCAACCAGACTGGTCAGGATGAAGCCGCGGTGGGTGTTTCCGGGAGCGTTTCGTTCAGCGTCAACGGCGGCCGCACCGAATATAACAACTGGGAAATGGATGGCGGCGACGCCATGGACAACGGCAGCAACAGTACCCTCAATGTCTATCCCAGCATTGACGCCATTGCAGAATTCACGGTCCTCACTTCAAACTATGGGGCGCAGTACGGCCGCAACGGTTCAGGCACGGTTGAGGTTGAGACAAAATCGGGCACCAGCAGCTTCCACGGCGACGTATACGAGTTCGTCCGCAACGATTTCTTTAACGCCACGCCAGAATTTCAGACTGCCCCACCGGCCTACAAGAAGAACGACTTCGGATTTACTATCGGCGGTCCCGTCTATATTCCCGGACACTATAACAAGGACAAGCAGAAAACATTTTTCTTCTGGTCGGAAGAGTGGCGCCGCGAGGTTGTGCCGGCGTCCGGCTTTTTCAGCGTGACGACCGTTCCCACTTTGCCCGAGCGCACGGGCAACTTCAGCGACGTGTGTCCTGCCGCAGGCTCGCCAGTTAATTCCAATAGCTATCCAAATTGTCCGGTCGATCCTCAAACTGGCGGCTATTTCCCTAATAATCAAGTGCCGATCTCCAGCCCTACCGTCGTCAACGCGCTTCTGCCGCTGATTCCCACTCCGAATCTGGGCCCTAATAGTTGGTTCGCGACCCCATCGCTGCCCACCAACTGGCGCGAGGAACTCTTTCGCATCGATCACAATATCAACGATAAAGTTCGTGCCACGTTTCGCTACATCCATGATTCGTGGGACCAGGATTACCCCGTTCCTCTCTGGACAAACGGCGTTTCCTTTCCCACAGTTCAAACCAACTTCAAGGGTCCCGGCGTCAGCATGGTGGCGCGCGTCACCGCCGCCGCTTCGCCCACGCTGCTGAACGAATTCGTCGCCAGCTATACTACTGACCACATAACCACAAGTTTGATCGGACCGTGGCAGCGCCCAGCAGGCTTTCCTCCCGTCGGAATCTACGACAACGGCTTTGGCGGCAAGGTACCTGGCATTAGCTTATCGGGCGGTCAATATAACTTCGCCGAAGATCCGGGCTACGTTCCGAACGGTCCGCTAAACTCCAATCCCACATTCACCTTCCGCGACAATCTCACCAAGAACGTGGGCGCGCACAATCTGCAGGTCGGTATTTATACAGTTTTTGCCCACAAGAATGAAATTCCGCAACCCGGTTACGGTGTGAATGGCCAGTTGCAATTCCAGACCAGCAGCACGGTCACGACCGGCAACGCTTTTGCTGATCTGCTTCTGGGCAATGTCGGCACCTTCACCCAGGAGCAAAACGCTCTCAAAATGCACGAGCAATATCAAATCTATGAGCCTTACTTTCAGGATGACTGGCGCGCCACATCTCGCTTGACGCTGAACCTGGGTCTGCGCATGAGTTTCTTTGGAACCTATTCAGAGAAGAATCATCTTGCTTGGAATTTCGATCCCGCATATTACGTGGCTGGCGCCAGTAGTGTGAATCCAGTCACCGGTCTCGTGGCAGGCAACCCCTATAACGGCTGGGTGGATTGCGGTGTCACGCCCGGTGTGCCGGCAGGCTGTATGTCGAATCACTGGTGGAATCCCGCGCCTCGTGTCGGTTTTGCGTTTGATCCCTTGGGCAATGGGAAGTGGGCCCTTCGCGGTGGCTACGGCCTATTCTTCGAACACACCAACGGAAACGAAGCCAATACCGAGTCGCTCGAACCCTACAACATCAACACCCAGACCAGCAGTGTCGTGAACGTGGCCGGATATGCCAATCTCAATCCGAGCGCCTTGGGTGGTGGCACGACGCCGCTGTCCTTTGTCTCAATCCCGAACAAAGCCACGTGGCCCTACATGCAGCAATGGCATCTCGACGTACAGCACGATATGGGCAAGAACACAATTGCAACCTTGTCATATGTCGCCAGCGTCGGAGTCCATCTGACCCGTTCTTATGAGTACAACCAGATGCATTCGGTTCCGGCAGCTCTGAACCCATATGCACCCGGCCAGCCCATTAGTACGAACGATTGCAATTCTGTTTCAATCGATCCCAACAGCGCGCAAGCGACGGCAACCGTAAATGGAATCACGACCACCGGTTCATGGGCAAACAATCTTGCCGTGGCTTGTGGCAATAACGCCAATCCTTATCTGCCCTACGCGGGAGTCGGGAGCATCACGCGAAAAGATCAAACGGGATCCTCCAACTACAATGCGCTGCAGGCTTCATTGCGGCATAGTATTGGCGGGCTGCAACTCAACGCGGCTTACACCTACAGCCACTCAATCGACGACTCCTCCGACTGGAACGACTCAGGCTTCGTTAATAGCTACGACTTGAACGCTTACCGTGCCAGCTCTAACTTCGATGAACGACATATCATCAACATTGGTTACGTCTACGATTTGCCTTTCTTGAAGGGGAAGACTCTTGCCGACAAACTTCTGGGCGGATGGCAGTGGTCGGGCATCACCGATATTGAAAGCGGGACGCCGTTCAGTGTCTACAACGAAGGCTGCAGCCCCTGTGGGAGCAGCGTGAATGGCTCACCAACCAGCGTACCGAGCGACAACGCGGGAGTCTCCAATGCATTTGCGACCGCCGGATCGTATCCTGATCTCATAGGCAATCCGAACGTCGGGGTGCCGACGCTCCCTCCCGGCAACGCTCCTTTGTTCTTTAATCCCGCGGCGTTCGCGGCTCCCACCGGGCTCACGTTCGGCACGGCCGGAAGAAACATTCTGCGCAATCCCTGGCGCACTAATTTCGATATGGCGCTGCTGAAGCGCTTCACCGTTACCGAGACAAAATACTTCGAATTCCGGACCGAAGCCTTCAACGTCTTCAACCACAGAGAGTATTCGTGGCTGGGCGGGGACGCTGGCTCTGCCGCAGACAACGCGAACGGCACCGGAGTGACTACGGAGAATGCCGCAGGCTGCTACGGAGGAGGAAACAGTTCAGCTGGGGATCCGAGCTGCCTGGGAAACGGGTTTCTTCAACCCAACTCCGCCCATAACCCGCGCATCTTACAGTTGGCGCTGAAGTTTATTTTCTGATCGAGCCAACAAAGTGGTTCCTCCTGCCTGGCCTCCCGTGAGGCCAGGATTTTTTTCCCCCTTCAGCGTGTAACTGACGCGTACCTTTATAATTTCAACGCTATGGATACAGGTCTGAAGAACCGCGTTGCGATCGTGGCCGCGTCCAGTCAGGGGATTGGACGCGCTACTGCCGAAGCCTTCGCCGCCGAGGGATGCCGAGTAGCAATGTGTGCCCGTAATCCTCAAACACTGCAAACGGCGGCGGATCGCATTAAGGAACAATACAGCGTCGAAGTGTTTACGCAAGCCTTGGACGTGACCGACGCAGACGCCGTTCATCGCTTTGTCGATGGCGTCGTATCAAGATTTGGCAGCGTAGATGTCTGTGTCACTAATGCGGGAGGGCCACCAGCAAAGGGATTTCTTGCGGCGACTCTCAATGAATGGCGAAAGGCTGTGGATCTCAATTTTCTCAGCACGGTTTATTTCGCACGGGAGGTGATTCCTCACATGCAGCGCCAGCGCTGGGGGCGGATCATCACGATTACTTCGATCACCACGAAGCAGCCGGTACCGGATTTGGTCTTGTCCAACGCGGTGCGCGCTGCCGTAGTCGGACTCGTGAAAAGTCTGGCCAACGAATTCGGGAAAGATGGCATACTCGTAAACAATGTTGGGCCGGGCTACACTGCTACCGATCGGCTCAAAGACTTGGCCAAGGCGCGATCCGCAGCGTCGGGAAAGAGCGAAAAGGAAATTTCCGAAGGATGGTCCTCGGAAGCTCCGCTCAAGCGTCTCGGCGAACCGCGCGAGATTGCCGATGCAATCGTGTGGCTGGCGTCCGAGCGGGCGTCATATGTCACCGGCCAGACATTGCTGGTGGATGGCGGCCTTTACAAAGGGTTGTAGGAATGCAGCCTCGGGCGTCATCGCTCGTCCGAAGTGGAAGGTAAGAATGCAATCGTTGGCTTCTCGAATGGCAGTGATGACCGGCGAGGGTGCACTCTCGGTCTATGCGCACGCCAAGGAATTAGAACGAGAGGGCCGCTCCATCATTCACCTCGAACTCGGCGAGCCGGACTTTCACCCCTCCGCAACCGTGAACGACGCGCTTAAACAAGCCTTAGATGAAGGCAAGGACCGCTACTGCGCGGTAGCCGGCGTACCATCCTTACGAGAGGCAATCGCTGCCTATCTTCACGATACTCGTAGCCTGAACGTTTCGGCGGACAACATTGTCATCGCCCCGGGCTGCAAAATCGCCTTATTTATGGCAATGATGGCGCTGATTGATGCCGGCGATGAAGTCCTATACCCTGACCCCGGATTTCCTGGATACGCCTCCATTACACTCGGGCTGGGCGGCATTCCCGTTCCTTTTGAACTTTCCGAACTTAATCATTTCCAACCTGACCCTGACGAGATTGCCTCCAAGATTACGGCCCGCTCCAAAATTCTGATTACGAATTCGCCAGGCAATCCGACCGGCACCGTCTACATCGACGAAGTACAGCGGCGTCTGGCGGAGCTCGCCGTAAAACATGATCTGCTCGTGCTCTCCGACGAAATCTACGCACGCATCATTTACGGTGGTCAATATGTCTCGCTGATGAAATATCCCGGCATGGAAGAGCGCACGCTGATCATCGATGGCTTCTCCAAGAGTTTTGCGATGACCGGATGGCGGCTGGGATACACCGTCACGCCGGCGCGCATTGTTCCGGCGCTGCAGATGCTGGCCGTCAATAGCTACACCTGCGTTGCGGAGTTCAGTCAGTACGCAGCCGTAGAAGCGCTAAAGGATCGCGACGGCGCAACTCCTCGCATGGTACGCGAGTTCGGTAAGCGGCGCGAGCAGTTTATTCGTGACTTGAATCGTGTGCCTGGATTCCGTTGTCTGCCTCCAGAGGGCGCGTTTTATGCCTGGGTCAACATCTCGGAGACGGGCGTGAGTGCGGAAGAACTTTGCCGAGTGATGTTGGAAGATGCCGGCGTAGCGGCCATCCCCGGCGCGGCGTTTGGGCCCGCTGGTGCTGACTTCGTCCGTTTCTCGTTTGCTTCGTCGACCGCCACGTTGCAAGAGGCCGTGGAACGGATTCTGCGAGTCTCAGCGGCTTGGCAGCCAACTACCACGGCGCGTTAACAAGGGTTGCGGCGCGAGGTTCTTGCACCCAATCAAGACAGACGTAAATTTCATGAGACCAAAAGCGCACACCTGGCTAGGCTTACTGATGATGTTTGGACTGTCGGTATTCGCGGCGGGTCAGGCCCGTCCACTGCCCGAAGCCGATGTGCAACAAATCTATCAACGACTACTTCCTCAGATCGAAAGCATCGCCATTTTCGATCACCACGCCCATCCCGGCTTCTCCGACGATCCCGACGTCGATGCCATGGCCGCACCGCCCGGAATCTACGCACTCCGCTTGCGTGACACGAATCCCGAACTCATTACCGCCGCGAAGTCGCTCTTTGGCTACCCCTACGACGATCTCTCCCCCGAACAGGCAAAGTGGCTGGTGCAGAAAAAAGCCGAACTGAAGAAACAGCGCGGCGTCGCGTATTTTTCCGATATCCTCGACAAGTTGAACATTGAACAAGGAGTCGCGAACCGCGCAATGATGGCTGACTACCTCGATCCCAAACGGTTTGTCTGGGTTTTCTTCGTGGATTCCTTTATGTGGCCCTTCGATAATCAGCGCGAACGCTCCCGCAACGCGGACGAAGAGGTTTACATCCCGCTGCAGGAGAAGATGCTGCGTCGCTGGATGCAACAGGAGGGCGTCGTCAAACTGCCGGCGAATTTCGATGACTATTTGAAATTCGTGAGCCGCACGCTCGAAGACAATCGGAAAAAAAGCGCCATCGCGCTAAAGTTCGAAGTTGCCTATTTCCGCTCGACCAAGTTCAGCGACCCCTCCCGCGA